>Ga0071330_1060177_pt2 | contig 99102 bp, 101 predicted proteins | sample GBScel77sediment_FD_63802 | JGI IMG/M metagenome (GOLD analysis project Ga0071330, IMG submission 63802) | Hot spring sediment microbial communities from Great Boiling Spring, Nevada - Cellulolytic enrichment Sediment 77C v2 (version 2) | ecosystem: Environmental > Aquatic > Thermal springs >...
TCCGACCAGGTAGGAACAGTAAGCCAACCTCGGGTGCATTTTTCCTCAGCTAAGGTCTTTATAAGAGAAGCGGGCTGAAGCTCCATGGGCATAACGATCTTTCCCGCTGCCACATAACATGGGAAAGACAGGAAGAGACTCCCACTGTGATAGAAGGGATGTGCCGCTATATAAACGCTTTCGTAACCGAGGCTATAAGTTAAAGCATTTCCCATCGCTATGAAGAAAAGGGACTTATGGGTGTGACAGACCGGCTTAGGAGGCCCGGTTGTTCCGGAAGTAAACATCAGCTCAGCCATATCATCGGGTTCAACCTCCTCAAGGATGGGCTCGGGATTGCCCTTTTCCATTATCTCATCATAGGAAACCATAGTGGACGGGACCGTCTCGCCTACACATATATACTTTTCGATATAAGGCATCTCAGACATTATGGGCTCTACCTTGGGCAAGAACCCATCGCCTAAGATAAAAACCTTACACCTTGTGGCGTCCGCCGAATACTTTATATCGGTCGAAGCAAAACGGAAGTTTAAGGGAGCAACAGCCGCCCCCGTTTTCAATACCGCCATGTAGGCTATATACCACTCCAAACTGTTCATCATCAGATGAAGTACGATGTCACCCTTCTTAACCCCACACTCATTCCTTAAAAAGTTGGCGAGCTTATTGGTCTTTTCCTCCAGGTCCTTCCAAGTTAAAACTCTCCTTAATCCCTTAGAGGGCCAGCTCTCAATGAGAAACTCTCTGTTGGGAAATTTACTGGCATTAAGAGGACAAAATCTCGCGAAGTTCCAATTTTCCCTCATCCTCCCCTCCTTTAGAGTGTTCTCATAGATAGAAAAATTTGATATCATTAAAATAAAATTTTGTCAACAGGAGGAGGGAAGATGGGAATTTGCATCCACATAGGGGAGATGTTGGCGAGAAATGCCAGGATGTATCCCGATGAAATAGCGCTTGTGGAAAGATGGGTGGATACGGGCAAAAGGAGGGAGATAACTTGGAAAGAGTTCGATCGGATGGCCAATAAGTTCGCAAATGCCCTTTTAAAACGAGGGGTAGTTAAGGGTGACAAGGTCCTTCATATAATGATGAACTCCATCGATTGGCTCATCACCTATTTTGGGGTTATAAAGACGGGGGCTTGGGTTGTGCCTCTCAATTTTAGGTTCTCAAGCGAGGAGATAAAGTATTGTATAGATGTGTCGGAACCGAAGGTGGTGATCTTTGGACCGGAATTTACCGAGAGGATCGAGGCCATCAGGAGGGAATGCCCTACGGTAAAACATTATGTCTTTGTAGGAGAAGGGGATAGACCGTCCTGGGCAGAATCCTTTGAGGGGTTTGTGGAAGGGATCTCTGATAGCGAGCCTTCGGTTGAGATAAGTTACGAGGACGAAGCTGCCCTTTATTTCACCTCGGGGACAACCGGAAGGCCCAAGCCCATCCTTTTGACCCATAAAAACCTTGCGGCCTCTGCCATTTATGAGAATGTGAGACAGAAGGCGAAACACAACGATTGTTTTCTCCTAATACCTCCTCTTTATCACACGGGGGCGAAAATGCATTGGTTTGGCCATTTCATAGTGGGAGGGAAGGGGGTTTTATTGAGGGGGATTTCGCCTCAGGGAATATTTGAAGCCGTAAGTCAGGAAGGGGTTACGGTGGTTTTTCTGCTCGTCCCCTGGGCTAACGACATATTACTTGCCCTTGATTCAGGGGATCTAAAGCTTGAACACTATGATCTTTCCAGGTGGCGCTTGATGTATATTGGGGCTCAGCCCGTTCCTCCTTCGCTGGTGAAAAGGTGGAAGGAGTATTTTCCCAAAATGGCTTATAACACCGTCTATGGCTTAAGCGAAGCCACTGGTCCTGGATGCCTTTACCTTGGAGAGGAGTACGAACACAAGATAGGTTCCATAGGGCTTCCAGGTTTCAATTGGGAGGCCAGAATCGTGGACGAGACGGGTCAGCCCGTTAAGCGAGGTGAGATCGGGGAGCTAGTGGTAAGGGGTGACGGGGTGATGAAGTGCTACTATAAGAACCCCGAGGCCACCTCTCAGACCATAAGAAATGGTTGGCTTCATACGGGTGATATGGGTCGACAGGATGAGGATGGGTTCTTTTGGCTTGTGGATCGCAAGAAGGACATAATAATTGTTGGTGGTGAGAACGTATTCCCCGTTGAGGTGGAGGAGTTTCTCCACACTCATCCGAAGATAAAAGATGTGGCAGCAATTGGGTATCCTGATCCAAGGCTTGGGGAAGTGGTGGCGGTGGTGATAGAGCTTAAGCCCGGAGAGACTATGACCGAAGAGGAGGTTTTTAAGTTCTGTGAGGTTTTACCCCGATATAAGAGGCCGAGAAAGGTTTTCTTCGGCAATGTGCCCAGGAACCCCACGGGCAAAATTGAGAAGCCCAAGCTAAGGCAGAAATACATTGGTACGGAAACCGCCTTTAAGATCTGATGAGCATTTAATCCGAGCGTTCTTAGAAGCTCTGAAGGAAGGAGAAAAATGCCTTGGGATTGCCTTAGGGAGAGAGGAGAGGGAGGCTTTAGGTATATACTTCTTCGAACTCTTAAAGTGGAACAACAAGAAGAACCTGACCTCTATCGATGATCCTAAGGAGGTAGCTATAAAACATTTTGTGGATTCCTTAACCCTCCTCCCTCTTCTTAAAAAGAAGGATAGAATTCTTGACATAGGAACAGGGGCAGGATTCCCGGGCCTTGTGCTTAAAGTCGTAGAAAATGACTTAAAAGTCACTTTACTTGAGGCTTCCTTTAAAAGGGTCGCCTTTTTAAAACATATAAAGAGAATCCTAAAGCTCGAAGACCTCGAGATCATTTATGGACGGGCCGAGGACCCTGGAATTTTAGAGAAGGAAAAGGAAAGTTTTTCTGTGGTGGTTTCAAGGGCCCTGGGAAGTCTGAAGGAGTTTTTGCTTTTAGCTTTTCCCTACCTTCGGAAAGGAGGAAGGGCGATCGCCATGAAAGGTCCTAAAGGTAAATTAGAACTTGAAGGGCTTGAGCTAAACCTTTTTAATCTTAAAGAAGAGTTGGAGTTTGAGCTTCCCTTTCAAATGGGGAAAAGGCTTATACTTGTTTTTGAAAAGAAGTAGACCGATGGGCAAAGTGATCGCCATAGCCAATCAGAAGGGAGGGGTTGGAAAGACCACAACGGCCGTTAATTTATCGACCTCCTTGGCTTTGGAAGGGAAAAGGGTTCTTCTCATTGACCTTGATCCCCAGGGTAATGCCACCACGGCCTTTGGCTTTGATAAGGAGAAGCTTGAAAGGACCGTCTATCATTTAATGCTCGGCCTTTCAGACTTAGGGGAGGTCATCCTAAGTACGGAGATCGATAAGCTTGAGCTTATTCCATCTAACATTCACCTGATAGGGGCTGAAGTAGAATTCATGGATCACCCGCAAAGGGAAAAAAGGCTTAAGGAAGCCCTTTATGGGAAAGTCAACATTTACGATTTCGTTTTAATAGATTGTCCTCCTTCCTTAGGCCTTTTGACCCTCAATGCGCTTGTGGCCTCGGATTCGGTGCTTGTGCCTCTTCAATGCGAATTCTACGCTATGGAAGGTCTGACTCAACTTTTAAGGACTATAAAACTCGTAAAGAAGCGTTATAATTTTAACCTTCAGATAGAAGGGATTCTTCTCACCATGTACGATGGGAGAAATAATCTCTCAAGACACATTTATAAGGAAGTGATGGAGCATTTTGGTTCGACTGTGTTTCAGACCATCATCCCTCGGAACGTGAGGCTTTCAGAAGCTCCAAGTTTCGGCAAACCGGTTCTTCTTTATGACCGGAGTTGTGTAGGCTCAAAGAGCTATTTGGAACTTGCTAAGGAGATCATGAGGAGAAATGGCGCCTAAAAAGAGTGGTCTGGGGAAAGGTTTAGAGGCCCTTTTGGGCGAAAGTTTCAATGAGGGAGAGGTCATTTTATGCGATCTTGAGTCCTTAAAGCCCAATCCCTTTCAGCCGAGAAAGTTCATGGATGAAAAGGCTATCGAGGAGCTGGCCCTCTCGATAAAGGAAAAGGGGATTTTACAGCCCATACTGGTCAGGCCGAAGGACGGAGGATTCGAGATCATAGCAGGCGAAAGGAGATGGCGAGCGGCACAAAGGGCTGGTCTTAAGAAAGTACCGGTGATAGTTAAGGAGGTATCCGATCGAGAGCTTTTGGAGCTTGCCCTCATAGAGAACTTACAACGTCAGGACTTAAACCCTCTCGAAGAGGCAGAGGCTTATAAGACCTTGATTGAGCAGTACGGCTACACCCAGGAAGAGATAGCCCAAAGGGTTGGGAAAGACCGGTCTTCGGTAGCCAATTCGCTTAGGCTCTTAAAGCTTCCCGAAGAGGTCAAGGAAGCCCTGAGGGAAGGCAAGATAACGCGAGGCCATGCTATGGCGATCCTTTCCCTTCCTTCCGAAAAGGAGCAACTTCAACTTTTAAGAGAGATCCTCAAAGGAGAGCTTTCGGTAAGGGAGAGCGAGAGCCTTTCGAGGCGCTTTAAAAAGGCCTCGCCCTCCTTTGATCCTGAGCTTGAGCTTTTTCTGGAAGATCTCCGAAGAACCCTGGAAGCTCCGGTTAAAATTCACTATCGAAAAGGGCGCGGTCGTATAGAGATAGAGTTCTTTTCCCTCGATGACTTGGAAAGGATCGTTCAAATAATCCTTAAAGGGGGAAAAGATGGGGAAGATTAAGGACCCTTCTGAGATAAATGGGTATCTTGGAAGGGAGACGAGCTTTGAAGGAAGGCTTGATTTTAAAGGGGCAGTGAGGATTGAGGGAAACTTTAAGGGAGAGATTCGGACTCCAGATCTTCTTATAATAGGAGAAGGAGGGAAGGTGGAGGGAGAGATAGAGGCAGGAACCGCTATAATCCAGGGAATCGTGGTGGGGAACCTTAAGGCCTTAAAGAAGCTTGAGCTTAGATCTTCAGCTCGGGTTAATGGTGACATAATAACGCCCATTTTGATAGTGGAAGAAGGGGCGGTTTTTATCGGTAACTGCAAAATGCAAGTCAGGGGGGATAATGGAACTCAAGGAGCTTAAAAAAAGACTTGTGGAGGTCTTTTCAAAGTACGTCCCACAAAGGATTAAGGACCTAGAAGGATGCGTTCGGGCAGCTGTGCTCGTTCCCCTTTTTTTGAAGGAGGGGTGTCTTCACGTGCTTTTGATAAAGAGGGCCGAAGACCTTCTTCATCATCCAGGGGAGATCGCTTTCCCTGGGGGTATAATAGAGCCTTCGGACCAAACTCCCCAAGAAGCGGCTTTAAGAGAAGCCTTTGAGGAAGTGGGGCTTGACCCTAAGCGGGTTGAACTTTTGGGGAAATTGGACGAAGTATTGACGACGACTAATTTCATAATAACCCCCTTTGTAGGGGTCATCCCCTATCCTTATCCCTTTAAGATCGATGGCAAAGAAACCAAGGGTCTTTTGATCCTGCCCTTGAAGGAATTCAAAAAAGAGAAGGCCACACCTGTCAATTTTCAAGGCAGGACCTTTCTTTCTTATAAAATCGGAGAAGGCTTAGTATGGGGAGCTACCGCCAAAATCCTCAGCGAGCTCGTTGAACTTTTGTCCTCCTCCAAGATTTTATGTACTGCGTGACCTCCTCGGGATCATCAAAAACGTTAAGAAGATGAAGGTCCGAAGGTAGGATGCACCCTTTTGCTAGCACCTTATCCTTTAGCCACTCAAAAAGGCCATTCCAATAAGCCCTTTCTACTAATATTAAAGGTAACGGCCTTGTCTTTTTGGTCTGAACCAAGGTGAGGATCTCGAAAAGCTCGTCAAGCGTGCCATAACCCCCGGGAAAGAACACAAAGGCTATCGAATGTTTAGTGAACATGACCTTTCTGACAAAGAAGTGCTTGAAGTTTATCCTTATATTGCAATAGGGGTTTGGCGGTTCTTCGGTCGGAAGGTCTATATTAAGACCCACGGATTTACCCCCTGCCTCCAGAGCACCGCGGTTTGCGGCTTCCATAATTCCGGGGCCACCTCCGGTGATAACGCTATAACCTTCTTTTACCAGTCTTTTTGCCAACTCATAGGCCTTTTGATAAAGAGGGGAGTCTTCCTTTATACGAGAGGATCCGAATATGCTCACCGCAGGTTCCACTTTGATCAGGGTTTCAAAACCCTCGACGAATTCAGCAATGATCTTGAAAAGCCTCCAAGCTTCCTTAAGGCTTAAATAGTCGAAAAAATAATGATCAAAAGGCCTCTTCGCCATCTTTTTTCCTCCTTCGGATAATTCCTTAATTTTCTCCTTGTTGATTTTCGTTGACAAGAAGAGGGGTGAATGTCAATATTAAATGCAAAATATTTTGATTAAGAACAAAATGAAGCGTAAAACAGGAGCCCAAATTTTACTTGAGTGTTTGAAGAGAGAAGGAGTTGAGGTTATCTTCGGTTATCCGGGGGGAGCCATTTTGCCGTTGCTTGAAGAGATGTCCAAGTGGGATTTCCGATTCATTTTGGTCCGTCACGAACAGGCAGCGGTTCATGCCGCCGATGGCTATGCTCGGGCAAGCGGTAAGGTAGGGGTATGTCTTGTTACCTCCGGCCCCGGAGCCACCAATACCGTAACGGGTATAGCCACCGCTTATATGGATTCGGTTCCAGTGGTAGTTTTCACCGGCCAAGTGCCCATCCACTTAATAGGAAATGACGCCTTTCAGGAGGCGGATATCGTCGGTATAACCAGGCCCTGTACCAAACACAATTACCTGGTTACTGACGTTAAGGATTTGGCCCGTATAGTGAGGGAGGCTTTTTATATCGCTTCAACCGGAAGGCCTGGTCCGGTTCTTGTGGATCTTCCCAAAAACATCCTAACCGCCCAAACGGAGTTCCATTACCCGGAGGAGGTGAAGTTAAGGGGTTATAAGGTGACCTTGGAAGGGCATATGCAGCAGATAAAGCGAGCGGCTCAACTTATCCTGCGGTCTTCTCAACCGGTCATATACGCAGGGGGTGGGGTGATAATATCGGGGGCTTCCGAGGAGTTGATAAGGCTTGCGGAGCTTTTACATATACCGGTCACCACCACCCTTATGGGACTTGGGGGGTTTCCTGGCACTCACCCTCTGTTTCTGGGCATGTTGGGGATGCATGGAACTTATCCGGCTAATATGGCAGTTACCGAATGTGACCTTTTGATCGCCATAGGGGCGAGATTTGACGATAGGGTCACGGGTAAAGTGGAGGAGTTTTCGCCCAAATCCAAAAAGATCCATATAGACATCGATCCTACTTCCATAAAGAAGAATGTTCACGTGGATATTCCCATAGTTGGGGACTGTAAGAGGGTTTTGAGGAAGCTCCTTGAGGTGATAGAGACAAGCGGAGTGGACCTTGAGGAATACCGAAAGAGGATGTCCTATTGGCTTTACCAAATAGAGGAATGGAGAGCACATCAGGAGACGCTTTACAATAACCTTTCAAACTCCTCCTCGAAAAGGATAAAGCCCCAGTTTGTGGTTCAGAAGCTTTATGAACTCACTGGGGGAGATGCCATAATAACCACCGAGGTCGGACAGAACCAGATGTGGGCAGCTCAGTACTTCAAGGTGAATAAACCACGAACCTTCCTCACTTCTGGCGGTCTTGGAACGATGGGGTATGGTTTTCCGGCGGCCATTGGGGCTCAGGTGGCCTTTCCCGACAAATTGGTCATCGATATAGCCGGCGATGGCAGTATCCAGATGAACATTCAGGAGTTGGCCACGGCCGTACAACACGATCTTCCCGTCAAGGTGGCCATTTTGAATAACGGGTACTTGGGAATGGTAAGGCAGTGGCAAGAACTTTTTCATGGGAAGATTTACTACGCCACAAGGCTTGGGGAATGGAATCCGGATTTTGTGAAGTTAGCTGAAGCCTATGGGGCCGTGGGTTTAAGGGCCACAAGGCCTGAGGAGGTGGAACCCGTTATAAAGGAGGCCCTTAGGATAAGGAAACCCGTTCTTATGGACTTTTGGGTTGAGGAAGACGAGAACGTCTATCCGATGGTTCCTGCGGGCGAACCCTTGAAGAAGATGATCCTTCTTTGAGGAGGTTTTTCGGAGATGCGTCAAGTGCTTAATGTGCTTGTGGAGAACCAATTCGGGGTTTTGGCCCGAGTGGCTGGTCTTTTTAGCGGAAGGGGGTTCAACATAAAGAGTTTGTCGGTGGCCGAAACATTAGATCCTACTTTGTCGATAATGACCATTGTTACCGAAGGGGATGAGAGGATTCTTGAGCAGATCACCAAGCAATTGAATAAGCTCATCCCGGTCGTTAAGGTTATCGAAGTTGGCACAAGACCACATGTGGAGAGGGAGATCATTTTGGTTAAGGTTGATGCCAAACCCGAAAATAGGGCCGAGATCCTGAGAATAGTGGAGATATTCCGAGGGAAGATCGTGGATGTGAGCCCCAAAACTTACACCATCGAGATGACAGGTGACGAAGAGAAAATAAGCGCGTTTTTGGAGCTCCTTAGGCCCATGGGCATAAAAGAAATAGCCCGATCAGGGCTAATAGCTTTGACAAGGGGGTGAAAGATGGCACGCATTTTTTATGACCGAGAGGTTACCCTTGATCCCTTAAAGGACAAAACCATAGCCATAATAGGGTACGGGAGCCAAGGACATGCCCAGGCTCAGAACTTGCGAGATAGCGGTTTAAAGGTTATAGTGGCCGAACTTCCCGGGACCCCCAATTATGAGCTTGCGAAATCCCATGGTTTCGAACCTTTAACGGCCGAAGAGGCTTCGAAGAGAGCCGATTGGATCCAGATCCTCGTCCCCGATCAGCTTCAGCCTCAGGTGTATAAGTCTTCCATAGAGCCCCATCTCCGAGAGGGAAAGATCATCGGGTTTTCTCACGGTTTTAACATTCACTATGGGCAGATCGTTCCACCTCCCTTTGTGGATGTGGTGATGGTGGCCCCAAAGGGCCCCGGACATTTGGTGAGAAGGCAGTTTGAAGAGGGTAAGGGCGTTCCCGCCCTTGTAGCGGTAAATCAAGATGCTTCGGGGAAGGCCTTGGAGCTTGCCTTAGCTTATGCTAAAGGGATAGGTGCCACCAGGGCCGGCGTCATTGAGACCACCTTTAAGGAGGAGACGGAGACAGACCTTTTTGGAGAACAGGTGGTTTTATGTGGGGGGTTAACCGAGTTAATAAGAGCGGCCTTCGATACCCTAGTTGAGGCCGGGTATCAACCGGAGATAGCCTATTTCGAGTGTTTACACGAACTTAAGCTCATTGTGGACCTCATATACGAAGGCGGTATCAGTTACATGCGTTATTCCATAAGCGATACGGCTGAATATGGGGATATGACCAGGGGGCCTCGCGTAATAGATAAGCACGTCCGAGAGACCATGAAGGAGATCTTGAGGGAGATCCAGGATGGGAGGTTTGCCCGCGAATGGATCCTGGAGAACATGGCGGGAAGGCCTGTTTATAACGCCTTAAAGCGAGAACAGTCCCAGCACTTGATCGAGGAGGTTGGAAAAAGGCTCAGGTCCATGATGAGTTGGATTAAGGAAAGACGTTGAGGTTTTTGAGAGGCTTGGTTCCTTTAAAAGAGGGATTTCTTTTCCTCCTTCTCTTTGGAGGGGGAGGGGCGATAAGCCTCTGGGTAGGGTTTTGGAGGTTGGGGATTCTTCTCTTTGGGCTTTTCGCCTTTTTACTTTTCTTTTTCCGCAATCCCAAAAGGATTCCTCCAGAAGGTAGGGATCTTATTCTTTCGCCGGCCGATGGGAAGGTGATAAGGATAGAGGAGGGAAATTTCCCCCTTTTTGGAGAAGGGAAACTCATAAGTATTTTCATGTCGATTTTTGACGTTCATGTGAATAGAAGCCCTGTGGATTGCCTTGTCAAAAGGACCGAGCATAAGGGAGGAAGGTTTTTGCCCGCTTATAAAGAAGAGGCGCCTTTACAGAACGAAAGGAATTTGCTTTTTCTTGAGTCCCAAGAGGGGATGCCCTTTGTCTTGATCCAGGTGGCAGGGATTCTGGCCCGCAGGATCCTGTGCCGCGTTAAGCCGGGGCAAAGCCTGAAAAGGGGCGAGATTTTAGGGGCAATCCTTTTTGGCTCTCGAGTCGATCTGTATATGCCAAAAGAGGTCAGGTTACTGGTCGGCCTTGGAGAAAGGGTTAAGGCTGGGGAGTCGGTCATAGGGGTTTTGGAGGGAGGAGGGGATGAGGAAAATAAATAAAGTTTTGTTCTTGCCAAACGCCTTAACGGCCCTAAGCCTCATGTGTGGTTGTTATTCGATTCTTCAAAGTTATAACGGGAACTTCGGAAAAGCGGCTCTATTGATACTTTTCTCCTTCGTCTTAGATGGTCTTGACGGAAAGATAGCCAAACTCACCGGTTCGGTTTCGTCTTTTGGCAAGGAGTTCGATTCTCTTTCGGACATTGTGGCCTTCGGGGTTGCGCCGGGGGTTCTGGTATACGGATGGGCTCTTTGGAACCTAAAGATAGGATGGGGGGTAGTGTTTTTATTCATAGCCTGTGGGGCTTTGAGGTTAGCCAGGTTTAACGTTACCAGGGACCTTTCCCATTTCCAGGGGTTACCTATTCCCGGGGCGGCCTTATTTTTGGCCTCCTTTTACCTGTTTTCCCGAAAGGTGAATCTCCCTCCCACGGAGATCCCCTTGGTGATAATGCTTTTGTTTTTGAGCTTTCTAATGGTGAGCACCATTCCCTATCCTTCCTTTAAAAAGTTGGAGCTGAAAAAATACACGGGATACCGAGGGCTGGTGTTGTTTTTGTTGTTCCTGGTGATCTTTTTCATCGAGCCCATTTTTACCATCTTCTTTTTAAGTGCCCTTTACATAACTGTTGGCCCGGTGAAGGTCATGAGAAAATCCTTGAAGTTTAAACTTCAGCCCGAAAGAAAATGAAGAACTTGAGGCTATTTATAGCCATCCCCTTAGAACCCGATTTAAAGGAAGTCATTTCCAAAATCCAGAGCCTTCTCAAAAGGAGAAACGAAGGGGTTAGATGGGTAAACCCCGAAGGGCTTCACCTAACCCTCAAGTTTCTGGGAAATACCCCTCAGGAAAAGGTCCCCAAAATAGAGGAAGCCATGAGGAAAGCGCTTGCGCCCTTTAGGCCTTTCAGCGTCCTAATAAAGGGAACCGGAGCCTTCCCTTCTTTAAAGAAGGCCAGGGTCCTATGGGTTGGGATTGAAGATAAAAGGTCTCAACTTAAGGAGATGTTTAAAAGCCTTGAAAAACACTTACAAAAACTCGGTTTCCCCATGGAGGATAGGCCCTTTAAGCCCCATATAACGGTTGGACGCATAAAGAACTTAAAATCGATCGAGTTTCCGGAGGGACTGGAGGATCAAGAGGTGGGTGTCTTGGAGGTCAAGGAGGTGATATTATTTAAAAGTGAATTGAAACCGGAGGGAGCCGAGTATCATCCTTTGATAAAGGTCTCCTTAGGAGGTAATGAGGATGAACGCTGAGAGACAAAAGGCTTTGGAATTGGCGGTTTCACAAATAGAGAAACAGTTTGGCCGTGGCACCATAATGCGTCTCGGTGAAGCGGTCAAGCCCGAAGTCCCCGTCATCTCAAGTGGCTCCATTGGTCTTGACCTGGCTTTGGGGGTTGGGGGATTGCCTCGGGGAAGGATTGTGGAGATCTTTGGCCCCGAAGCTTCTGGTAAGACCACGCTGGCTTTGCACGTGGTGGCAGAGGCTCAGAAGGAGGGAGGGGTTGCCGCCTATATCGATGCGGAACACGCGCTGGATGTGAACTACGCTCAGGCTCTGGGTGTTAAGGTGGAGGAGCTTCTTTTGTCCCAACCCGATTATGGGGAACAAGCACTCGAGATAGCCGATCTATTGGTGAGGAGTGGTGCGGTGGATGTGGTGGTCATAGACTCGGTCGCTGCGCTTGTGCCAAAGGCCGAGATCGAAGGGGAGATGGGAGAACAGTTCATAGGGCTTCAGGCGAGATTGATGTCCCAGGCCTTGAGGAAATTGACAGGCACTATCAGTAAATCCCAGGCCATAGTGATCTTCATAAATCAAATAAGGCATAAGATAGGGGTCACCTTCGGTAACCCAGAGACCACCCCCGGAGGAAACGCCTTGAAGTTTTACGCTTCGGTAAGGATTGACATTCGTAAGATCGCTCCCATAAAGGAGGGCGATGAAACGTTAGGGCATAGGGTAAAGGTAAAGGTGGTGAAAAACAAAGTGGCTCCTCCCTTTAAGGAGGCGGAATTTGACATCATGTACGGTCAGGGCATCTCCAAAGAGTCCGAGATAATAGATTGGGGGACGAACTTAGGGATCATCGAAAAGGCGGGAACGTGGTACTCTTATGGTGATATAAGGCTCGGTCAAGGCAAAGAAAACGCCAAGGCTTTTTTGAGGAGAGACCCTCAACTTATGGCCGAGATAGAAAGGAAGATAAAAGCACACATTTTTAAGAGAGAGGAAAATGGAACTAAATGAACTTTTAATGAAAGCAGTAAATATTGGGGCTTCCGATATTCACCTTAAAGCGGGGCATCCGCCGTTTTTTAGGATAAACGGTGAGCTTATTCCTCAAACGGATTATGATCCCCTTGGTCCCTCCGATGTGGCGAGATTGGCCTATCAGATGATGAACGAGAGACAGAGGGATTACTTTATGGAACATCACGAGATCGACATGGCCCTGGGGCTACCGGGGATCGGGCGATTCAGGGTCAATGTGTTTCAACAACGGGGAAGCGTGGCCATCGCCTTGAGGGTTATACCCTATGAGATCAGGGGTTTTGAGGAATTAAACCTCCCGGTCAAGCCCCTGGAAAAGCTCTCTCAGGAACTGAGGGGGTTGATCTTGGTTACCGGCCCTGCAGGGGTAGGGAAGTCCACGACCCTTGCCGCCATGATAGAATACATTAATACTCATAGGCGTTGCCACATCATAACCATTGAGGATCCCATCGAATACTTGTTTCGAGACAAATTGAGCATAATAAGCCAAAGGGAAGTGGGGGTGGACACCAAGTCCTTTCTTGACGCCTTAAAGATGGCCTTGCGAGAGGATCCCGATGTCATAATGGTAGGTGAGATGAGGGATTTTGAGACCATTAATACGGCTTTACTGGCAGCTGAGACAGGTCATCTGGTGCTTTCCACCCTTCACACAATAGATGCCACTGAAACCATAAACAGGATCATCTCCGTCTATCCTCCTCACCATCAGAGACAGGTTAGGTTACAGCTGGCAAATGTCCTTCGAGGCATCATTTCCCAGAGGCTTCTCCCAAGGGCAGATGGAAATGGGAGGGTACCCGCGGTGGAGATCTTGATAAACACGCCAAGGGTTAGAGAATGCATCATCGATCGAGAAAGGACCGCCGAGATACCTCGGGCCATAGCCGAAGGGTATGTGGTTTATGGCTCCCAGACCTTCGATCAGTCCCTTATGTGGCTTTATAAAAGGGGACTCATAACGCTTGAGGAGGCCCTGAGACATTGTTCAAACCCCGATGAATTCGTTCTAAGGGTTAAGGGAATTTTGGGTACCAGCTCCATGGGTTGGGAGGTTTTTGAGACCCAAGAAGGTTTGAGGACTTCAGGAGAGGAGGATGAGGAGCTTTAGTAGTGAAGAGATAAGAAGCACCTTTTTGAGCTTCTTTTCCCAGAGGGGGCATCAGGTGGTCAAAAGCTCCTCGCTTGTGCCCCATGATGATCCTACCCTCCTTTTCACCAATGCGGGTATGGTTCAGTTCAAGAAGGTCTTCTTGGGTCAGGAAAAAAGGCCCTATACGCGGGCAGTGTCGTGCCAAAAGTGCTTAAGGGCAGGGGGGAAGCACAATGACCTTGAGAACGTGGGAAAAACCTTAAGACACCATACTTTTTTTGAGATGCTCGGGAACTTCTCCTTTGGTGATTACTTTAAGCGAGAAGCCATCCAAATGGCGTGGGAACTGCTAACGGAGGTATTTGGACTTCCTAAGGACAAGCTTTACGTTTCGGTTCACCATAGCGATTACGAAGCGGCTTTACTCTGGAAGGAGATAGCTTCGTTGAGTGAGGATAGGATCATCCCCTTAGGAGACGAACACAACTTCTGGTCCATGGGGGATATAGGGCCTTGTGGGCCTTGTTCGGAGATCATCTACGATCAAGGGGAGGAGATGGGTTGTGGAAGGCCCGATTGTGGGCCCTCTTGTGATTGTGATAGGTTCCTTGAGCTTTGGAACCTGGTCTTCATGCAATATGAACGCACTTCCGAAGGTGAACTTAAACCCTTACCCCGTCCTTCCATAGATACGGGTATGGGCCTTGAGAGGATAAGTGCGGTTCTACAAGGGGTTAAAGGGAATTTCGATACGGATCTCTTTCGAGGGATAATCGAAAGGATCGAGGAATTGGCCCTTTCCAAATACGGAGAGGACCCTCGTAAAGATGTCTCCATCAGGGTCATAGCCGATCATGCTAGGGCCGGGGCCTTTCTGATCGTGGACGGGGTACTGCCTTCCAATGAGGGAAGGGGTTATGTCTTAAGGAGGATTCTTAGAAGGGCTATAAGGCATGGGTATTTGTTGGGGATAAAGAAGCCCTTTTTGACAAGTGTTATAGAGAAGGTAAAGGAAAAGATGTCCCCCGTTTACCCGGAATTGGAAGAAGGGGCTTTTCTTATAGAAGAGGTGGTGAGAAGGGAGGAGGAGAGGTTTTTTGAGACCCTTGAGAGGGGTCTTTTGCTCCTCTCGGGAGAGATAGAGGAGCTCAAAGCGAAGGGGAAGAGGGTTCTTCCGGGAGATGTGGCCTTCAGGCTTTATGATACCTATGGCTTCCCCCTTGACTTAACCGAAGAAATAGCCAGGGAGGAAGGGTTTGAGATCGATCTTGAGGGGTTTAACCTCCTAATGCAGGAACAGCGAGAGCGGGGAAGGGCTTCTTGGAAGGGTGAACCCCAAGGGATTTTTTTGGACCTAGGGGACTTAAAGACCGAGTTTGTGGGCTACGAAAGCCTTACTGCAAAGGCGAGGGTTTTGGCCATAATAAAGGGCGATGAACTTAAAGAAGAGGCCCATCAAAACGAGGAGGTGGAAGTTATACTCGATAGGACCTCCTTTTATCCCGAAGGTGGAGGGCAAGTGGGTGACCAAGGGCTATTGGAAGGGGATGGTCTTGTTGCAGAGGTAAAGGGGGCCTTAAGGAAAGGGGACCTTATCTTTCATCAAGTCAAACTCAAAGAGGGCGTCCTAAGGAAAGGGCAAGAGGTTTGGGCCAAGGTGGACCCTTCGAAAAGGCAAAATAGCTGTCGAAATCACACGGCAACACATCTTCTTCATGCTGCCTTAAGGAAGATTTTGGGAGAACATGTAAGACAAGCGGGTTCCCTGGTTGAGCCAAAAAGGCTCCGTTTCGATTTCACCCATTTTGCCCCATTGGACGAAAGGACTCTGGGGGAAATAGAGTCCACGGTAAATCGATGGATAATGGAGAATCATCCGGTCTTAACGGAGATCCTCGGTTTTGAGGAGGCGTTAAGTAGAGGAGCTATTGCCCTTTTTGAGGAAAAATACGGTGAAAAAGTTCGACTGGTGGAGATTCCCTCAATAAGTAAGGAGCTTTGCGGAGGGACCCACGTGAGGATGACCGGAGAGATTGGACTCTTTAAGATAGTAAATGAAACAGGTATAGGATCTGGGATAAGGAGGATAGAGGCTTTAACTGGAGAGGAGGCCTTAAATTACGTAAAGGATTTAGAGGCCGATTTGAAGGACCTTTTCGGGCTTTTGAACGTTGAAGGAAGACCAAGCTCTAAGACTACCAGGGAGCTTTTGAGGAAAAGGGTTGAGGACCTCTTAAGCCTCAAAAAGGACTTAGAAGACCAGATAAAGACTTTAACCAGAAGGTTTGCCGAGGAGGGAAAAAGGGAAGACGTGGAGGTTAAGGAGATAGGAAAACTCAAACTCGCCTTTGCCAAACTGGAAGGTCTTGAACCTCAAGCCTTAAGGGAGATAGGCGATCAGATTAAATCAAAGATAGGCTCAGGCATAGTGGTTTTGGCCAGTGAAAAGGACGGAAGAAGGATCCTATTGATAATGGTGACTCGAGACCTCCAAGAAGTTGTGCCAGCAAACGAACTCCTGGGGAGAGTTTTAAAAAGTATAGGAGGGAAAGGAGGAGGCAAAGAAGGTTTCGCCCAAGGTACCTTTTCCTCCTCCTTTGAGGAAGTTTTCCTTCGGGTGGAAGAAGAGTTAAAGAACTTCAGCTCTTCTTTGAGGTCTTAGTCAGAAAATGGGTGACCACCTGTTTTAAGTTCTTTTCCCCGCATTTGGGACAACTATAAGACTTTTCTTCATACTCCTTAAGCCTAAGGGTAAGGGTTACGTTTTCATTACATTTGGGACAGTGAAATTCATAGGTGGGCATCCTTCTCACCTCCTTCAGAAGATAATTCTTTTAATCCAGGGCACAAAATACAAGGGATCCCCCAGAGTATCCTTGAAGAAGGCCTTACGCATGTAATTTAAAGCCCCAACGTAAAACTCAAACCTTTTCGCTAATTCCTCAAAGAGTCCTACCCCGGGTCGCAGAAGGGCCCGGTTAAGTTCACTCACCTGAAAATATGCAAGGGCCCCTTGCTGGAGGTAATAAGTCCAAAGGGAGCGCCTTTTTACATATTCAGGGAATAGTCCGCTCATGAAAAGCGCATAATCTCCGATGTGCTTCCTTATCTCCCTTTCCTTATAAAGGCTCCCCCCACTTAAGGTTATCATATTCGCCTCAAGCAACATCTCCGCTATGGTTTCCAAGGGTTCGCCCCGTTGATTTGTTAAAGGATAGAGGTTTTCAATCCTCACAAAATTGGTCAAAACCTCAGCCACGTACTCACTTATCTGGGGTTCCTTTAAATTGAGGTCCCAAAAACTACGTCTCACACTCCAGAGGAAAAACTCCCGTACCTTTTCTAAACCCTCCCCTCTCCTCTGGACCATCCAGCAATATATTATATCCCAAAAGGCGGATTCTGCAATTTCCCCCATTTTTAAAAAAGGACTTGACGATTCCTTTAATCTAAAGTTTAATAAGGAGAGATTGTGAATAAGATCACTAAAAGGAGGGTGAAAGATGCCATACGATCCAACCAAGATGGCTGATTGGCAGATAGCCGCCGAAGCCGAAAAAACCATGCCAACTCCTGAGGAGTGGCGGGAGAGATTGGGTCTTCAGAAGGATGAGGTCATACCCTATGGGAGGATTTGCAAATTAGATTTCCAGAAGATTTACAGCCGTTTGAAAGACAGGCCGGATGGTAAATACATCGAAGTCACCGCCATAACCCCTACCCCCTTGGGCGAAGGGAAGACCACGGTCACCATGGGCTTGATCGAGGGACTTGGGAAAAGAGGGAAGAACGTGGGAGGTGCCATTCGTCAACCTTCAGGTGGTCCCACTTTTAACATAAAGGGTACTGCGGCTGGTGGTGGTAATGCCCTTCTGATTCCGATGACTGAATTCTCCCTGGGTCTTACGGGTGACATAGACGCTATAACCAATGCGCATAATCTCTGTATGGTAGCTTTGACCTCCAGGCTCCAGCATGAATTCAACTATTCCGATGAGGAGCTTGCTAAAAGGAACTTGAGGAGGCTTGATATCGATCCAAGGCGAGTCGAGATGAGATGGGCTATAGATTTTTGTGCCCAGGCCTTGAGGCGGATAATCATAGGGTTGGGCGGAAGGATGGATGGATTCATGATGGAATCGGGCTTCCAGATTTCGGTTTCCTCAGAGCTTATGGCCATTTTGGCAATAGCCACAAGTCTTAAGGACCTTAGAGAGAGGATAGGTCAGATAACCGTGGCTTACGACAAGAAGGGCAATCCCGTGACAGCTGAAGATCTGGAAGTGGCTGGGGCCATGGCTGCCATTATGCGTAACACCATTAACCCGACCCTCTGTTGTACTATTGAGTATCAGCCGGTTTTGGTCCATGCAGGTCCCTTCGCCAATATAGCCGTTGGACAATCGAGCATTGTGGCCGATTATTTGGGATTGAAGATGTTTGATTATCATGTCACCGAAAGCGGTTTTGCCGCGGATATCGGCTTTGAGAAGTTTTGGAACGTGAAATGCCGGATTAGCGGTCTAAAGCCTCACGTAAGCGTGATTGTGGCCACCATAAGGGCTTTAAAGATGCACGGTGGTGGTCCGAAGGTTGTTCCCGGAAGGCCCATACCCGAGGAATACACGAAAGAGAACCTGCCGCTTCTTGAGAAGGGGTTTGAGAACTTGAGGCATCATATAAACATAGTGAAGAAATCGGGCATTAAGCCCGTTGTCTGTATAAACAAGTTCCATACTGATACAGAGGCGGAGATAGCTCTTCTCAAGAGATTGGTGGAACAGGAAGGGGTAAGGTGCGCGGTGAGCGAACATTGGCTTAAGGGCGGTGAGGGCGCTTTGGAACTTGCTGATGCGGTTATTGATGCCTGCGAGGAAGAGGTCGATTTCAAGTTCCTCTATCCCATGGATATGCCATTGAGGCAAAAGGTGGAGATTATAGCTAAAGAGGTCTACGGGGCTGATGGCGTAAGTTGGACGCCCGAGGCCGAGGAAAAGGCCAAAATGTTTGAAAGCGATCCCAAGTACAAGGATTATTATGTAATGATGGTGAAAACCCACCTGAGCCTTTCCCATAACCCTGAGTGGAAGGGTGTTCCAAAGGGATGGGTCCTTCCGGTGAGGGACATCCTGTTGTTCTCCGGAGCTAGGTTCTTATGCCCCATGACGGGAACCATAAGCCTCATGCCTGGTACGAGTTCTGATCCTGCCTTCAGGCGAATCGATATAGATACGGAGACGGGCTTGGTGAAGGGATTGTTTTAAAGCCTTGAAAGGGGAAGGGACAGCGCGCCCCTTCCCCTCTTTGGGGAGGTTTTAAAAATGGCTTATGAACTTATAAGTGGTACGGAGATAGGAAAGAAAATAAGGGCTGAGCTAAAAGAGGAGGTGGAGAGGCTTAAGAATAATTATGGAGTTGTTCCGGGCCTAGTTACCATTTTGGTAGGGCACGATCCAGCTTCGGCTACCTATGTAGGGGGAAAACAGCGGGCGGCCAATGAGCTTGGGTTTTATTCAGTTAAGGAGGAACTGCCCGAGGATGTGAGCGAGGAAAAGCTCATCGAAGTGGTTAAAAAATACAACGAAGACCCCAAAATACATGGGGTTTTGGTGCAGTTACCTTTGCCCAAGCACATAGACGAAAAGAAGGTCCTTTACGCCATAGATCCCAAAAAGGACGTAGATGTCTTTCATCCCGAAAATTTGGGCAAACTCCTCATGGGGGAATGGGATCTTTTGCCCTGTGCGCCTCACGGCATATGGCAGATGTTGATCCGCTCGGGCGTGAAGATCGAGGGCTCGGAGGTAGTGATCTTGGGAAGAAGTGACCTAGTAGGAAAGCCCATGACCGCGATCCTCATGCAGGATAGGCCAAATGCTAAAGCAATAGTCACCATTTGCGATGAAAACAGCCCCGATTTCGCCTCTCACACAAAAAGGGCTGACATATTGATCGTCGATATAGGAAAGCCCAAGTTCGTTAAAGCGGATATGGTCAAGGAAGGAGTTGTGGTCATTGATTGTGGCAACCATTGGCTTGGAAGTTCCCCAGACGGGAAGCCCATAATATGTGGGGACGTGGATTTTGAGGAGGTGAAGGAGAAGGCTTCTAAGATTACCCCGGTTCCCGGAGGGGTTGGGCCCATGATAATAGCCATGTTGATGTTTAATACGGTAAAGGCGGCCAAGATGGCCTTGGGAGTTAAAGAATAATGGCCTTTAGTGTAGCTGTTTCAGGAAAGGGGGGAACCGGAAAAACCACAATTGTGGGGCTGTTGCTTAAGGGACTTTTGAAGGAGGGACGTAAACCAGTCTTGGTGATAGATGCCGATCACGATGGCAACTTGGCCCAGGTTTTGGGGATAAAGGAACTTAAGACAGTAGGGGAAGTGGTAGAGGAGCTCCAGAGACAACTCTCTCAATTCCCACCTGACCTATCCAAGGACAGGTGGCTCCAAAGTAAACTCAACGAAATTCTGGTGGAGGGAAAAGGATACGATTTCTTAAGCATGGGCCGGGGGGAAGGACCAGGCTGTTACTGTTACGTGAATAGCGTTTTAAGGAATATAATGGATCATTTGGAAAAGGAATACCCTTACCTTTTGATGGACAATTCCGCCGGAATGGAACACTTGAGTAGACGCACCACCCGCGATGCGGATGTTCTCCTTATAGTCTCCGATCACTCTCGAAAAGGGATAATTAGTGCTTTGAGGATAGCCGAGCTTGCGCGGGAACTGGAGCTAAAACTGGGAAGGCTTGCCCTGGTCATAAATAGAGTTCAAGGGGAGCCTGATCCGAGGCTTCTTAAGGAGATGGAGGGAATGGGAGTAGAACTGATTGGAGTTATACCCGAAGATCCTAAAGTGCAGGAATTTGACATGGAGGGCAGAAGCGTGTTAGATCTTCCGGAAGGAAGTTCCGCTTTTCAAGCGGTTCACGAGATGTTGAAAAAGATCTTAAACGGGAGGTGGGGGGATGGTCATAATAGGTGAAAACATTCACATACTTTCTAAGGCCGTTTCGGAAGCCCTTCAGAATAAGGATAAGGCTTTTATTCAGGATCTGGCTTTAAAGCAAGCTCAAGCGGGGGTCGATTACATCGATCTTAATATCGGGCCTGCTAGGAAGAACCCGGAGATCATGGCCTGGCTTGTGGAAGTGGTGCAAGAGGTGGTGGATTTGCCTTTGAGCCTTGATAGTACCAATCCCAAGGCGGTTGAGGAAGGGCTTAAGGTGGTTAAGAAAAGGGCTCTTATAAACTCGGCTTCGGGAAAAAGCGAGAGCAAGGAGCAGATGATGCCCCTTGCGGTGAAGTACGATGCGGAGATCATCATATCGGTACTAAACGATAAGGGCATTCCTGCGGATGCTGAGGCCAGGGCAGAGAGTATTTTGGATGCGGTTTCCTATGCCAATGAATTGGGGATCGAAAACGAAAGAATTTGGGTTGATCCCATCATCATGCCCGTAAGCGTTGATCAGAAGGCGGTGAGGGAAGCCCTTGAGTTTATGAAGATGCTTCAGGACCTTCTTCCAGGGGTTAAGTCAACCGTTGGGCTTTCCAATGTCTCCAATGGTACCCCTAAGGAACTCCGGGGCATCCTCAACAGGACCTATATGGTCATGCTTGAACTCTGTGGTTGTTATTCGGCAATAGCGGATGCCTTTGATGAGGAACTTATGGCCTTAGCTCGAGGTCAGATGCCTCAGATTAAAGAACTTATAAGGCAAGTCATGGAGGGAGAGGACATAGACCTATCTTCTCTTCCTCCTAAGGAGAGGGATTACGTCAAGACCGCAAAGGTCCTATGGGGGGATGTCCTTTATTCCCATACTTGGCTTGAGCTTTAAGGAGGTGAGAGATGGCCGAGTGGAAGCTACCCGTTGAGAGTTATAAGGGAAAAATAGTTGAGGTGAGTCTTGGCAAGGGGGCTCGGGAGGTAAAGGTAGGAGGAGAGAACGTTTTCGCCTTTAATCAGACCTTTGACGAAGGCACTTGGCCCAATCCGCCGAAATTGGCCCTTGAGATATGGGATAAGGAACCGGTGGGGTGGAGCGAAGGGATACTGAAGGTCTATGGGGATAGCGTGAAGGATCCAGCCAAGTGGGTGAAGAAGGCGATAGAGGAGCTTAATCCCGATTTGATCTTCTTTTACCTTTTGAGCACGGACCCGCTCGAGGAAAACAGATCCCCGGAGGAAGCGGCAAAGGTAGTAAAGGAAGCCTATGAAGCTGGAGGAGGAGTTCCCTTTATAGTTTACGGGACGGGAAATGACGCTAAGGATCCTCAGGTTTTGTCCAAAGTTGCCGAAGCTTTGAAGGGTGAGAACCTGCTTTTGGGACCGGCTCTTAAGGAGGATTACGAACCATTGGCTCAGGCTGCAAAGGATAACGGTCATTGCTTGAGTGCTCAGGCTCCAATGGATATAAACCTTCAGAAGGAGTTAAACGTAAAGATCTCCAGGGTTATTTCAAGGGACAGAATCGTAATGGATCCGCTGGCCCCCTGCGTAGGAGTAGGGCTTGAGTACGGTTTCTCCATCTTTGAAAGGCAAAAGCATGCGGCTATCTCCTTCGGCGACGAGATGATGCAGATGCCCATGATCGCTAACTTCAGCTTCGACGTCTGGAAGACTAAAGAGGCAAAGGAAAACGAAAAGATGGGGATAATGTGGGAAGAATTGACAGGAATAACTTATCTACTTGCAGGGGCCAATATTTTGGTAGTTAGACACCCTGAGGCATTCAAAAAACTGAAAGGGTTTATTGAAAAATTTAATATGTGAAAATAAATTTAAAGTTGAAAAAAGTCCAAGGAGGACTTAGATGGAAGGGACCAGAAGGTTAGAGGAGATAAAGAAAATAATAAGGGCGGAGGAGGATTGGGAGCCTGTAGGTCCCACGCCTATGCCTCATGTTCCCGATTTGAGGAATTGGGACAGGAGGCTTTTAAAGACCTATAAACCCTTTTATGCTCCTTTTTGTGATCTGTGCTGTCTTTGTACCTATGGTAAGTGTGATCTTACTGGGACCAATCGTGGGGCCTGTGGGATAGACATCGCAGGTCAGCAGGGTAGGATTGTTGCCCTTGCCTGTTGTATAGGAATGGCCTGTCATACGGGTCATGCGGCTCACATAATTGAGTATCTTATCGAGAAGCTTGGTGAGGACTATCCGATAGATCTTGGTCCGGGCGTAAATGTGGAGTGTCCTCACATAAGGCTTGTTTTGGGTATGAAGCCCAGGACCTTGGGCGATTTAAAGAAGGCTGTTGAGTATGCGGCTTCGGAACTGGTTCATGTCCTTTCTTCCATCCATACGGGGCAAGAAGGAGACCCGGTTGATTACGAATCCAAGGCCCTTCACATAGGGATGCTTGATCATGTGGGAATGGAAGCGGCTGATGTAGCTCAGATTGTGGGGTTCAAGTTCCCCACTTCGAAGGCTGATACCCCGATTGTGGATCTTGGATGGGGGGCGGTCGATAAGGAGAAGCCGGTGATTTTAGTAGTGGGGCATAATCCGGCGGCTTCCACCGAGATAATCGATTATTTGAGAGAGCAAGGTCTTGAGGATAAAGTTGAGGTGTGTGGGATATGTTGTACGGCCCTTGAGACCACCAGGTATTCGTCGAAGGCCAAGATAGTCGGGCCACTTTCAAGGCAACTATTTTTTATCCGCACGGGGATCGCCGATGTGATTGTGGCCGATGAGCAGTGCATAAGGACCGATCTGACGATCGAGGCCGAAAAGGTCGGCTCGGTTGTCATAGCCTCTTCGGATAAGGCCTGCCGGGGTCTTGAGGAGGTGAGCGATAGGCCCAGTGATGAGATTGTTAAGGAGATGGTGGAACAGAGGAAGCACTTTTTGATCCTTGATCACCGGAAGGCCGCAGAGGTGGCGGTTAAGGTAGCCCTTGAGCTTTCTCCAAGGAGAAAGGATCGGAAGACCCTAATGACCAAGGAACAAGCTCAAGAAGCGGCAAAGGCCTGTAAGGTGTGCCGTAATTGTGAACAAGCCTGTCCTAACCTTTTGCCCCTTGCCTCAGCGGTCCAGAAGGCGGCTCAAGGGGATTTTGAGGAGCTCAAATGGTGCTTCGAAAGGTGTATAGGTTGTGGAAAATGTGAGGAGGCCTGTAATCATGGGGTGCCCTTCCAGAAGATGTTCCAGTCGGTTGCCAGTTGGGAGACTTGGAAATGTCGAGCAGGGCGTGGCCCCATTATGGACACTGAGATCCGTAAGGTTGGGGCTCCTATCGTTTTAGGTACTATCCCGGGTGTTGTGGCCTTTGTGGGTTGTTCTAACTTCCCGGAGGAGATAGAAGAGATAGCCGAAATGGCTGAGGAGTTCGCCAAGAGGAAATACATAGTGGTGCTTTCCGGTTGTTCGGCTATGGTGGCCGGGATGAAGAAGGATAAGGATGGGCTTACCATTTATGAAAAATATCCGCCTGACTTTGATGCAGGTGGGGTTGTGAATGTTGGTTCGTGTGTGGCCAATTCTCACATAACTGGAGCGGCCATAAAGATCGCCAATATCTTCGCCAACTTGCCCTTGAGGGCCAATTACGAGGTGATCGCCGATTACGTGTTGAACCGGGTTGGAGCGGTGGGAGTGGCTTGGGGTGCTATGAGCCAAAAGGCGGCCTCCATTGCTACGGGGTGCAATCGGTTGGGGATTCCGGTAGTCCTTGGGCCTCATTCCTCTAAGTACAGGAGACAATACCTCTCGAGGAAAGAAGAAGACGATTGGACCGTAATGGACGGTCGAACCCAGCAACTGGTGAACACTCAAGAACCCACGCCCGAACACCTTTGTATAGTGGTAGAATCCAAAGAGAGGGCTATGGTAACAATTGCCAAGCTCTGTATGCGCAAAAACGACACCCCTCAAGGTCGCCAGATCAAGCTGACCCACTACATTGACCTTCATAAGAAGCTGATAGGAGGGTTACCGCCTGACCTACATCACTTCATAAGGACTGAAAGGGATATACCCATGTTCTTCAAACGGGAGGTTATGGAATTTTTGAAGGAGAAGGGTTGGGAGAAGAAGCCCGTGTTGAGCCTTCCTACGCTTATTGGCACTTATAAGAGCAAGGCGAAGATTGAAGACGTTGTAGGCGGGGCTAAAAAGTAAAGGAGGTAAGCCATGACGATGCCATATCATAAGGTTAATGTACTTACGGGCTTTAAAAGTGCTGCGGAGATGAAGGATCCCAAGGCTTTGGCCAAGATTATAAAAAGGGCCGAAAGGCCCCTTTTGGTCATAGGGCCGAGAGCCTTGAACATCAAGATTGGGGATAAATTGTTCCTGGAATACTTAGTTGAGATAGCTAAAGCAGGTAATATCCCCATCTGTGCCACAGCCCATACCAAGGGCAAGATAGAGGAGCTTGGCCTTGTGCCCGATAGCACCTATGACATAATGGAGATTCTTAACCATTTGAAGGATCCCGAATGGAAGGGGGTAAAGGGTGAGGGCAATCATGATCTGGTGATCTTCGGTGGTTTTAGGACCGATCTGGGGAACCAGGGCTTATCCACCTTGAAGCATTTTGCGCCTCATTTAAAGACTATGACTCTGTGTAAGTTCTATTACCCTCATGCTACCTTTTCCCTTCCCAATTTTAGAAAGGATGAGGAATGGAAGGCCCTATTGGAGGGGCTTATTGAGGAATTAAAGGCTTCTTGAAAAAAACTCCAAGAAGGAGGGATGAAAGATGATGCAATTCCATGTGGATATAGGTCCTCAATATGAGGGTGAAAGGATTAGAAAGGAGGATATGCACGTTGAGTTCGGCGGGCCGAAGGTGGAGTACAAGGCGGAGCTGGTGAGGATGAAGGATCCCGCGGAGATAGAGGATGAAAGGGTCACCATCATCGGGCCTGATATTAAGGATCTTCCTGAGGAAGGGAGTTATCCTCTTTTCATCGAGATATTTGTCGCCGGAAGCCAGCTTGAGCCGGATATGGAGCCTGTTATAGAGAGAAGGCTTCACGACTTTTGTAATTATATAGAGGGCGTTTACCATATGAACCAACAGGATGAGATTTGGATCCGAATCTCCAAAGAGGCCTTCAAGAAGGGTTTTCAAAGTTTTGAGGAATTCGGGCAGATTTTGATGTTCGAGTACAAAAACGATATCCCCTTGATCGAGCAGATACAGATTAACTTTTACACTGATCCTGAGAAGGTGAAGGAAAAGGTCCTTATGGCTCGTGAGATTTACGAAGCCCGTCGGGCAAGGGCCAGAGGGCTTAAGGAGGAGGACGTGGAGGAGTTTTATGGGTGTGTGCTCTGTCAGAGCTTTGCCCCCACCCATATGTGCATTATTACCCCTGAAAGGATCGCTAACTGCGGTGCCATAAACTGGTTTGACGGAAGGGCGGCGTCCAAAATGGATCCCGAAGGTCCCATCTTCCCGGTGCCTAAGGGAAGGTGTTTGGGCAAGATAAGGGGAGAGTATGAGGGGGCAAACCAAGTCATATACGAAAGGTCCATGGGAGGAACAAGTAGGGTATGGCTTCACTCGGCCTTGGAATATCCCCATACCTCTTGTGGTTGCTTCCAGGCCCTTTGCTTCTATATACCCGAAGTGGACGCCTTTGGGATCGTTCATAGGGATTATAAGGGAATGACGCCCCTTGGAATACCTTTCTCCACTATGGCGGGCGAGGCCTCGGGAGGAAGGCAGGTTGAAGGTATGTGCGGCATGTCCTTGGAGTACCTTTATTCCAGGAAGTTCTTCCAATATGATGGTGGCATAAAGAGGATCGTTTGGATGCCCAAGGAGATAAAAGAAAGGTATAAGGCGGCCATACCCGAAGACCTGTATGACAAAATCGCCACCGAGGAGATCACCACTGATCCCAATCAGCTTGCGGAATGGCTTCAAGCACAAGGACATCCGTGGATTACAGGAGAGGCTCAAGAAGAGCTTGAGAAATTAAGGGAGGAGGATACAGAGGAATAATCCCCTTTTAGGAGGCAAGTTATGGCGATAAAAGGCGGAGATCTGGCGAAGCTTTTACCCAAGGTTAAGGGGTGTAAGGATTGTGGTTATCCTACTTGTTTTGCCTTTGCTATGAAGGTAGCCTCAGGCGGTGAGGATATTGGCAAGTGTCCTCATCTTGATCCGGCCTTAAGGGAACAGATACGGGAGATGTTAGCCCCGCCTATTCTCCCGGTTACGCTCGGCAAGGGGGATAGGGCCCTTGTTATCGGTGAAGAGGAAGTTATATACCGGCATGAGAAGACCTTTTACCATCAACCTGGTATAGGGGTTCTTATAAGCGACAAGGAATCGGAGAGCGATTGGGATAGGAAACTTAAGTCAGTTCTTGAGATGAGTTTTGAGAGGATCGGACGGACTTTAAGGCCAAATGTGGCTGCCCTTTGGGCCGAATCGGGTGATGAGAGGAGGTTTCTCGAGTTAGTAAAAAAGGCCTCTCAGGCGGATCCCGATTTGCCCTTGATCCTTATGGCTCCTTTGGAATGGGCCTTTAAGGCGCTTGAAGTATGTGGGAAGGAGCGGAAGCCCCTTCTTTATGCCCTAACGAAGGCTGAACTTGATGGGAATGTGGCGAAGGTAAAGGAAGCAGGTATTCCTGTAGCAGTTAAGGGGTCCTTTGAGGAGCTTATCGAGATGACCCAGAAGCTTAAAGGTGAAGGCATAAAAGAAGTGGTTTTGGACACAGGGACAAGGAACATTCGTGAGGCCCTTAAGGAGCAGATCCTTTTGCGTCGAGCAGCGATAAAACAGGAATTCCGACCCTTGGGGTATCCGACGATTGTTTTTCCGTGTTTTATGACTCAAGACTTAGAGGAACAATATCTTTACGCGGGTTCCTTTGTGATAAGGTATGCGGGGATCATCGTTTTGAGCGAACTCGTGCCTGAATACTTGTATGGGCTTTTGACCTTAAGGATGAACATATACTCCGATCCAAGGGTTCCTATGACGGTAGAATCCAAGCTTTATGAGATCAATGCTCCTCAACCCGAGTCACCACTTCTCGTTACCACTAACTTCGCTTTGACCTATTTTGCGGTGGCTTCGGAGGCTGAGGCTACCAAGTTGCCGGTGTGGCTACTGGTTCAAGATACAGAAGGGCTTTGTGTGCTCGCTGCTTGGTCAACGGGTAAATTTAACGGCGAGACGATAGGGATGGCTATAAAGAAGATGGGGATTGAAGAGAAGGTTAAGTCCAAAAAAATTGTGATTCCGGGGCTTTTGGCCCGGATAAAAGGCGAACTTGAGGACGAGCTTCCCGGTTGGCAGGTGATAGTTGGTCCGAGAGAGGCCAGTGGGCTTTCGAGCTTCTTGCCAGAACTTATGGGGAGAAAATGAGGTCTTGCGGGAGGAACTTGAGTCAGTAAAAGAAATTTTAAAAGGTTTTCAGCCCGAAAGGCGCTTTCTCATAAAGATTCTTCAAGAGATTCAGGAAAAACTGGGTTACCTTCCCGAAGAGGCGATGAGGGAGGTAGCCCAGTTTTTACATATACCCCCTTCTGAGGTTTATGGGGTTGCTACTTTTTATAATCAATTCCGGTTTGTGCCGGTAGGGAAGTTTCACTTTTTGGTATGTATGGGAACTGCCTGTCATTCCATGGGAGGGCAATTGGTTCTTGAGGGTTTTGAGAGGGAGCTTGGGATAAAGGTAGGGGAGGTTACCCCAGATCGAAAGTTTAGCCTTGAAAGGGTGGGGTGCGTAGGGTGTTGTATGCAAGCTCCCGTTGTGGTGGTAAATGGAAAAATATTTCCACGAATGAAGCCCTCCAAGGTTGAGGAAGTCTTGGCGAAGATTAAGGAAATCGATGAACTGGGAAGAGATTAAAAATAAGGCCAAAGAAAAATGGGAGAAGCTGGAGAGTTCCGTTTCCATTAGGATTGGAACCCCAACCTGCGGTAGAGCTGCAGGAGCTTTGGAGACCTTAGAGATATTCAAAGAGCGCTTAAAAAAGGAGGGCTTGGAGGTTGAACTGATTGAAGTAGGATGTATGGGGTTATGCTTTGCGGAGCCTCTGGTGGTGATAAATAAGCCAGAAAGCGGTTTTCCTCCCATATGTTATAAGAACGTGGGATTTGAAGAAGCTCATGCGTTAATGGATCGTTTCCTTTTGGGAGAAGATCCCTGTTTTGAGATTGCCTTAGGGACGATCGACTTTTCCTTTACGGGGGCGCCGATCGTAAGTGAACTTGAGCGGTTTCAGAAGGAAGTAAGGCTTGTTCTCAAAAACTGCGGCTGGATCGACCCCGAGGACATAAACCATTACATAGCCCGTGGGGGTTATGAGAGCTTGAGGAAGGTCCTTTTGGAGAAGGATCCGGTAGAGGTGATAGCTCAGATCGGACAAGCCAACTTAAGGGGAAGGGGAGGGGCCGGTTTTTTGGCCTCAAGGAAATGGGCTCAAGCGAGAAGGCAAAAAGAGGGACCGAAATACCTCATCTGTAACGCCGATGAGGGTGATCCGGGCGCCTTTATGGATCGAGTGGTTTTGGAAAGCGATCCCCACTCGGTTATCGAAGGGATGATAATAGCTGGTTATGCCATAGGAGCTCATAAGGGGTTTATATACACCCGGATGGAATACCCGCTGGTACTTAAACGGGTAGAGAAGGCCCTTGATCAAGCGAGAAGTTATGGTCTTTTGGGTGAGAACATCTTCAATTCCGGTTTCTCCTTTGACATAGAGATAGTGAGGGGGGCAGGGGCTTTCGTGTGTGGGGAATCCACGGCCATGATCTACTCCATTGAGGGGAAAAGGGGGATGCCGAGGGTTAGACCCCCCAGGTCTGCGGAGAAAGGGCTTTGGGGTAAACCGACAGTAGTAAATAACGTCAAGACCTTGGCTTTAGTTACCAGGATAATGGAGATGGGGGTTGAGGAGTTTTTGAAAATTGGGACTCCCACAACTTCTGGAACGGCTGTTTTCGCCTTGGCGGGAAAGATCGAACAGATAGGACTCTGTGAGGTCCCGATGGGGACTACCTTGAGGGAAATTGTGTTTGAGGTCGGTGGTGGCATAAGAGGAAGGAAGGAGTTTAAAGCGGTTCAGATAGGCGGACCTGCAGGAGGTTGTGTGGGAGAGGAGGCGCTTGATCTACCCGTTGACTTTGACCGCTTCAAAGAGGCAGGGGCCATAATGGGTTCGGGAGGGATGATCATATTGGATGAGAGCAATTGTATGGTCGAGACAGCCAGGTTTTTCCTCGACTTTTTGTCCAAGGAAGATTGTGGGAAGTGTACCTTTGGTCGACTTGGAATAAAACAACTTCTCTTGATCCTGGAGGATATAACCAAGGGGAACGGAAAAGAGGAGGACCTGGCCTTATTGGAAGAGCTTTCGAAAGACCTTATGGAAGGTTGCCTATGTAACCTTGGGAAAACCGCCCCAAATCCCATTCTTACTACCTTGAGGTATTTCCGAGATGAATACTTGGCCCATATAAGGGAGAAGAGGTGTCCGGCTCTGGTGTGTAAAGAGTTAATAGCTTATTGGATAGATCCGGAGAAGTGTGAAAAGGGGTGCGACCATTGTGTTTTGACGTGTCCGACCGAGGCCATTAAGACGGACGAAAGGACGAGAAAGAAAACAATTATTCAGGAAAAATGCGTAAAATGTGGGACTTGTCTTGAGGTCTGCCCCCCTCAGTATAGTGCCGTTGTGAAGGTTTCACCCAAGGAGAAGATACTGGAGCTTGAAAGTGGAAAAGCTCAGTGAGGTTAACATTCAGATTGACGGTCGTGAGATAAAGGCCCCTCAAGGGGAAAAGATCCTATGGGTTGCCTTGGAGCACGGAATTGAGATTCCCCATCTCTGTGCCATAAAGGAACAGAACCCTCCTTGGGGCGGTTGTAGGCTTTGCTGGGTTGAAGTGGAGGGAAGAGGACCGGTCACTTCATGTACTCAACCTGTAAGGGAAGGGATGGTCATTTGGACGAACACGCCTCAGGTCCAAAGGTTAAGGAGAAGGGCCTTGGAGTTAATCCTCAAAGATCATCCGATGGATTGTAAGAACTGTCCGAAGCGTTCGGAGTGCAAACTGCTTCAGTTGATGCGGCTTCTTCACGTCAAAATCCCGAAGGATCTAAGGCCTTATCCGAGTAAAAATTTGCCAGTTGACCTGAGTCATCCGGTTTTGAACTTTGATCCGAATAAATGCGTATTATGCGGGCGGTGCGTGTGGGTGGTGAAAAACGTGACCAAGTGCGGGGTTTTTGATTTTGCCTTCCGAGGATATGAAATGCGCGTCTCCACCTTTATGGGAAAACCCTTAAGGGAAACGGATTGTAACGGATGTTTGAAGTGCGCGGAGGTTTGTCCAGTTGGTGCCCTTTGGGGAAAATAAAAAAAGCACCTGGGAAGAGGCCCTCGATCTGGCTTATGATTTGGCCCGGAGGAAACTGGAAGGCCTTTCTCCACAGGAAGTAGCCCAAAAGGCTTTGGTTAATTGGTACCCTCAGCAGGGGATTTTCGAGGTCCCTTTCTTTGGAAGGATCCTAAAGGTTTTTTATCCTCAGGGTGAGGTTTATGAGGGGGAGAGGAGAAGCTCCCGTTTAAGGGAGGTTTTGGTTCTTCATTACCTCATTCAGGCAAAGGGAAGCCCTCCTCGAGGCCTTTGGATCGATTTCAGAAAGCTTCCGGGCGGAATGGTTTATTACCCCGTGTTTAAGAACAGGATCATAGAACCCTTCCTTAAGGCCTTCGGTGAAAAGATCGACCTTTTAAGGGAGAAGGCCGAAAAGGTAGGACTAAAGAGGGTGAAGATGGGCGATTTTGCCTTGATTCTCCAAGCTTTTCCTCGAGTGGAACTGGTTTTTGGAATGTGGGAAGGGAAAGAAGGCTTCCGGAATGAGGGCTTTGTACTTTTTGATCCTTCCATTACCGATTACCTTTCAACGGAAGATGCCATATGGACTTGCCATGAGGCCCTTTCTTTCCTTAGAACCCTTTGAGATAACGGGTATAGGAAGCCTTCCCCATCGAAATCCCGAGGAGGCGGTTAGGTTTGTCTTTCGCTATCTTGAGAGAATTCCCCATTGGCCTCAGTTGCCAAAAAGGGACAAAAAGGAGGAGATGACAAGGCAGTTCCTTGAGGGAATGCCAGGGATAAGGGAGGAAGACGAAAGGGTTTGGATCGATCCTCCCAGTGATGCTCCAGAGGAATGGGAGAGATTTTACCAATACCTTCAAAAGGAGGACCTTTCCCCTTTTGGGATGAGCCCCGAAAGGGCGATGGGGTTTTACGCCTTTCTGGAGGGCTTAAGGGAGAAGAGGTTAGGTTTCGTTAAGGGGCAAATCATCGGTCCTGTTACCCTCAGTTTTTCGTTGAAGGATAAAAGGGGGAGGTTTGCCTTTTATGACGAAGAGATAAGGGAGATGATAGTCAAAGCTTTAAATATGAAGGCCAAATGGCAGATAAGGAAATTAAAGGAAATGCGACCAGACCTTGGGGTTATACTATTTTTCGACGAACCAGGTCTTGTGGGTTTGGGAACCCCTCAGATCTCGGCTAGTTCGGCGGAGATAACTGCGGTCCTTAAAGAAGTAAAAGAAGGGCTTGAGGCTTTTTGCGGCATTCACATCTGCGGGAATACCGAGTGGCCTTTGATCCTTCGGGCCAATTTTGATGTGGTTAGTTTAGATGCCTATCTTTATGGGGAGTCTTTTCTCACTTGGGTTGAGGAGATAAAGGAGTTTCTTCAAAGGGGAGGCATAATAGCCTGGGGTATAGTTCCTACCGATCGAGAGATCCTAAAAAAGGAGGATCCCGACGGAATAACTCGCAAGTTCGAGAACATCCTTTTTAAGCTCCAAAAAGAAGGTCTTTCCGAAGGACTTCTAAAAAGAGCCCTCCTCACCCCTGCTTGCGGTACCGGGACCCTTGAAGAAGAGGAGGCCAAAAGGGTTTACGAAACACTTTGCCAGGTAAAACCCCATTTATCGTTTTAAAAAGCTTGACAAAATACGAAAAAGAAGGTTAGGATTTCAAACGCAAAAGGGTTGAGGGGTGGGGGAGCTTCTAAGGGATTTTTCCTTCATTTTAGTGTTCGCTGTTCTTGCGATTTTACTGGCGCTTTTGGTTTTTCTCATACCTTATTTTATCGCCCCTCGAGTATATGGAAGTAAAAGCGAGAGCCTTTATGAATGTGGTATAGATCCCTATGGAAGTGCGTGGATTAGGTATTCAGTTTTGTTTTACCTTTATGCTCTCATGTTTGTGGCATTCGATGTGGATGTGCTGTATCTCTTTCCGGTAGGGGTGAGTTATCTTAAAGAAGGCACCCTGAGGGAGTTCTTGGTTCTTTTGGTCTTTTTAAGCTTTTTGGTCTTACCTCTTCTTTATGCTCATAGAAAAGGGGTTTTTAAGTGGAGGTTTACGGTCCGAGAATAAAAATTGGGTTACTCGAGGAGTTTTTGAATCTGGCAAGGGCTAATTCCCTTTGGCCTATGACCTTCGGACTTGCATGTTGCGCCATAGAGATGATGGCCACAACGGCTGCTCGTTTTGACTTGGCCCGTTTTGGAGCTGAGGTATTTAGACCCTCTCCAAGGCAATGCGATTTTATGATCGTCTCAGGCACCATAACGAAAAAAATAGCCCCGGTGTTAAAGACCCTTTATGATCAGATGGCATCCCCTAAATGGGTTTTAGCTTATGGTAACTGCGCTATTTCCGGGGGGCCTTTTGTATTTGAAGGTCAATATAACGTCATAGAGGGCGTTGATAAGGTAATACCTGTAGATGTTTACGTTCCCGGATGTCCACCAAGACCCGAAGCCTTAATAGAGGGATTGTTGAAACTTCAGGAGAAACTCACGGGAGTGAGGCGTTTTCCCATTCCGGAGAGGAGATGGTAAGCGCAAAGCTTTTAAAAGACCTTCAAGAAATGGGGGTTGAGCTTCAGGAAGTTCCTTACGAAAAAAAGGGATATTGTTTTGACGGGCAATTGGAGAAGGATAAGCTTCTTCAGGCCGTTGAGGCCTTTGACCATTATGGCTATTTCATCGAGGACATAGTATGCGTGGATTATGTGGAGAACCTGGAACTCATATACCATTTCAACCATTGGGAGGACCCCAAAAGGTTCTCCTTGAGGTTAAGGGTTAATCCTGAAGATCCAGAGGTTCCTTCCATATCCCCCATATACCCGGGTGGCGGATGGCATGAGAGGGAGATCCACGAGTTTTTCGGCGTATCCTTTAAGGGACATCCCAATTTGAGCTTTTTATTCCTTCATCCCGAGATCGAGTATTATCCTTTAAGAAAGATCCCAGTGAGGATTCCCGAGGAAAAAAAGAAGATCCTCCAAGGGAAAATGCCCGATCTAGAAGAAGAGGCCTTTTGGATCAACATGGGGCCTCAACACCCTTCGACCCATGGGGTTTTGAGACTTTTCATCAAGATGAGGGGCGAATTCGTAGAGGAGATTGAGCCGGTTTTGGGTTATATGCATCGGATGCAGGAAAAAATGGCAGAAATGAAGTCCTACATGCAATATTATCCCAATACCGCCCGTTTGGACTATGTGGGGCCTTTGGCTTTCAGCATGTGTTACTGCGGGGCCATGGAACGCTTATGTGAGATCGAGGTTCCGGAAAGGGCTGAAATGATCAGGCTCATCACCTTGGAGCTTAACCGTATTGCGAGTCACCTTTTATGGTTAGGGACCTACTTATTGGACCTTGGGGCAGCTACTCCTTATTTTTTCGCTTTTCAGGACCGTGAAGCTATTTTGGACATCTTAGAGGGATTAACTGGTTCAAGGCTTACTTACTGCTATTATCGCATTGGAGGACTTTGTGAGGATTTGAATGATTCCTTTCTCAAAAAAGTGGAGGAATTTATTCATCGAATGAAAAAGAACTTGAAGATATACGATGACCTTGTCACCGGAAACGCCATTTTCGTCGCCAGAACAAAAGGGATAGGTCTAATCGATAAGGAAGTTGCTCGCCGTTTTGGACTTACTGGCCCGAACCTGAGGGCTTCGGGTGTGGCATACGATGTAAGGGTCTCTGAGCCTTATGCGGGTTATAAGTTCCTTCGACCCAAAATCGCCCTTCTTGAGGGAGGGTTCTGTTATGAGAGGTACCTGGTGAGGATCAAGGAGATTGAAAACAGCTTGAACCTACTGGAAGAGGCCTTAAAGAGGTTACCCGATGGTCCTTTCCGGACCGAAAAGAAGATCAAAAAACCGCCGGTTGGGGATGTTTATTTCGCTACCGAAAGCCCTCGGGGACAGGTGGGGATTTATATAGTCTCAGATGGCTCGGAGAAACCCTATAGACTTAAATGGAGGAGTCCTTCTTTTTGTAACTTCATAAGCTTCACCGAGATAGGGAAAGGGATGTTAATAGCTGATGCGGTCGCCACCTTGGGAAGTTTGGACCTTGTGGTACCGGAGATGGACCGATGATAAAGTGGCTTAAGAGGATATATCAAGAGTATTTTAATTCCGATCCCCTTCAGGTTCTTTTACTTGGGACAGGTGCCCTTTTAGTTCTTTTGGTGCTTTTGGCTCTACTTTACCCGTTTGTCAGAGGGGCCTTTGAGTTAGGACTTAGTTATTGGGGAAAGGATTTCATAAGGCTTCTTTTAAGTATAGTGGGGGTTTTAATTGTGGTTTTTGGTAATGCGCTTATTCTCGTTTATGTGGAAAGGAAAGTAGCCGGATGGATGCAATTGAGGATCGGTCCAAAGGAAGTAGGGCCTTCGGGGCTTTTACAATCCATCGTTGACGCCATAAAGCTTCTTGGTAAACAGCTTTTAAGGCCTCGCTATGTGGATAAGCCCCTTTACTTCCTCGCTCCCATTCTGATCTTTATCCCTTGTCTTGTCACTATGGTTGTCATTCCATTTGACCATAATCTCCAAGTGAGAGATATAAACGTGGGGATCGTTTTGATTTTGGCCTTTTCGGCATTGACGCCCATTTCCATCTTCATGGCGGGATGGGGGTCGGCCAATAAATACGCCCTTTTGGGAGGTATGAGAAGCATCTCCCAAGAGATAGCGTATGAGATTCCCATGGTGCTTTCCATAATCCCGGTGGTGATGCTCTCAGGGACCTTCTCGCTTAAGGGAATTGTGGAGGCTCAGAAAATACCTTTTATATGCCTTCAACCTATTGGATTTTTAATCTACTTTATCTCGGCTCTTGCTGAGACCAACAGAACTCCCTTCGATCTTCCTGAGGCTGAAAGCGAACTTGTGGCCGGTTACCATACGGAATACAGCGGGATGCGCTTTGCCCTTTTCTTCTTGGCCGAATACACCAACGTTTTTATAGTATGCGCCTTGGCCACTATTTTCTTCTTGGGAGGGTATAAGGGGCCACTTCTACCTGGATGGGTTTGGTTTTTCATTAAGACCTACATTTTAATCTTCATGATGATGTGGTTTCGATGGACCTTTCCTCGGGTTAGGTTCGATCAACTTCTCAACTTTTCTTGGAATTTCCTGATTCCATTGGCCATGTTAAATCTGGCAGTGACCGGAGCGTTGATGAAGATATGACGTTGGGAGAGATAATAAAAGGAGCTTACTCCTTAATTAAGGGCATGAAGGTAACCATTAAGACCTTTTTCGGGCCTTCGGTTACCTGTCAATACCCGAGGGAGACCCTTACTCTAAGTCCGAGGTTCAGAGGACATATAAAGCTTTTAAGTGACAAATGCAGGGCCTGCGGTATTTGTGAGAGAAGTTGCCCGACCAATTGTATCAAGGTGGAAGGAGAAAAAAGAGAAGAACACAAATATAAAGTAGTCACCAAATTCATTTTGGATTTTACGAGGTGTAGTCACTGTGGTTTATGCGTGGAGAATTGCCCTCAGGGTGCAATTGGTTTTAGCCACGATTACAATCTGGCTTCCTTGAAGAAAGAGGATTTCGTGTTTGACCTTCTTTTGGAGTACAAAAAGAGGGGAGCATGATCGGAAAAGCCGTCTTTTGGATTGTGGTTCTTCTCATAATAGTGGGGGGACTTGGAGCATGTTTGAGCAACTCCCTAATTTATGCCGTATTGTTTTTGCTTCTTCTTATGGGAAGTGTTGGAGGGCTATATGTGTATCTTGGTTCCCCATTTCTGGGTATGATGCAGATCCTCATCTACTTGGGGGCAGTGGGAATCCTTTTGGTCTTTTCGGTGATGTTAGCCGGTCCTTTTTGGTTTAAACCCAAGGAAAGGGGAGGGTTTTTGAAAATAGGAATAGGCTTTGTCCTTGGTTTAGGGGTGATTTTGGTTTTATGGAAGGGGATCTCGGAATATGAGATAAGAATAGGTCCCGAGAGGGTTTCCCAAGTTGATAAACTTGGAAAGCTTCTTTTGACTGAATACGCCTTACCCTTTGAACTTGTGTCTCTTCTTATTGTGATAAGCATAATCGGGGCCATCATGCTGGGCATTTTGGGAAGAAAAAAGGAGGAAAAAGATGCCCTGGAATGATCCGAGGATCTTCCAGTTATTGAGTCTCTTCCTTCTCGGATGTGGTTTGATGGGGCTTATTTCCCGAAGGACCTTTTTGGGAATGTTAATATCCTTTGAACTTATCCTTAACGGAGCTGGTTTGAACCTTATGACGGTGGATCGATTTTTCCATCAGGATCTTCCAAGAGGTGAAGCCTTTACTTTGTTCATCATGGGAGTGGCAGCTTCTGAAACGGCGGTCGTTTTGGCCATAATGATCTTGCTCTTCAGAAGATATAAGACCATCGAAGAGGAAAAACTAAGGGGACTTAAGGGATGAAGGAGGTTTACTCCTTTAAGCCTTTAATTCCAGTACTTATCACGTTCTTTACGGTATTTTTCGTCATATTTTCCAGAAAAAGGCCGAATCTCAGGGAGTTTTGGTCCATTCTGGGTTCGAGTTTAACCTTTTTCTCGGTCTTGTTGATGGTAAAAGAAGTAGCCGAAGGAAAGATCCTCTTTTTCCGACTTTCCCAAATAGGGCCTGGCTTGTCCTTTTCCTTCAGGGTGGATGGGTTGAGCCTTATATTTGGCCTTGTTTCTTCCTTTTTGTGGATTTTAGCTTCTTTTTACAACATCGGATATATGCGATCTTTAAATGAACACGCCCAGACCCGTTATTACGCCTGTTTCACTTCGGCCATTTTGGGGGCTCAAGGCGTGGCTTATGCGGGAAGTTTACTAACCCTTTATCTCTTTTACGAGATCATAACAGTTGTCACCTATCCACTTGTGGCTCACCATCAAGACAAAGAGGCTTACGAGGCAGGGAAAAAATACCTGTTTTACCTCATGGGAACATCGAAGGGGTTACTTCTTCCTGCTATGGCTTTAACTTATGTATTCTGCGGAACGCTTGATTTTTCCCTTTCAATCCAAGAGGGACTTTTTTCTCAAAAGGACTTTTGGGTCTCACTCACTTATTGGTTCTTCATCCTCGGGTTCGCCAAAGCGGCCATAATGCCGCTTCACAATTGGTTGCCTACCGCCATGGTAGCTCCTACTCCCGTGAGCGCTTTGCTTCATGCGGTGGCGGTGGTCAAGGCAGGGGTGTTTTCCATAGTGAGAGTGATGCTTTCGGTTTTTGGTTTGACATTTCTCGGGGAAACTGGACTTGGCGTTCTCACTGCTTACTTTGTTTCCATAACTATAATCGTGGCCTCAGTAATAGCCTTGACTAAGGATGACCTTAAGGAAAGATTGGCTTATTCAACTATAAGTCAGTTATCCTATGTGGTTTTGGGCGTTTCCCTTCTTTTGCCCCAAGGCGTTGAGGGAGGAGTTTTTCACATTTTGGCTCATGCCCTGGGGAAGATCACGCTCTTTTTCTGTGCGGGGGCCATCTATGTGGCTCATCATAAGAAGAAAATAAGCGAACTTGGAGGCATTGGGTATCAGATGCCCTTTACCATGGGAGCTTTCGCCTTGGCCTCCTTAAGCATGATAGGGGTTCCTCCAGTAGGGGGGTTTGTGAGTAAGTACTTCATGTTACAGGGAGCCATGGGGATAGGGGAAATGGGAATTATGGTTGTGTTACTTTCAAGTTCCCTCCTTAACGCGGGGTATTTTGCCCCTATAACCTTCCGAGCTTTCTTCGAAGGGGAAGGGAGGTTCCAATTGAAGGAGGCTCCTTTGTGGATGGTCATTCCCCTTTGTGTGACCGCTCTTTTGAGCCTTTTTGTGGGTGTTTGGCCTGATCCTTTTATAAGCCTCATGAGGAGACTTGGATGAGGGTGGTCCTTGAGCTCTTGGTTAAAAGGAAGACCTTTCTTCGAGATCTTTCTCTTTTGGGACTTTTACTTTTACTTTTAATCGAACTCGCGTTTTTAGAAGGCCACGAGGGGTACTTTTTCGAAAGGATTTATGGCTTTTGGGCCCTTTTTGGGATAATTGGGGCCTTCATCTTGAGTAAGAGCTCAAAGGGGCTTTCCCATTTATTCCTTTCGAAAAAAGAGGATTACTATGGTGGATGGTAGGTTCTTACATCCCGGTCTTATCTTCATCCTCGGTTCCCTGCTTCTACCCTTCTTAAAGGGGTGGGTGAAAAAGGTTTACCTTATACTTATTCCCGCCTTTTCCATTTTGGTTCTTACTTGGACAAAGGAGGGCACTTATTGGCACTTTACTTACCTTGGGTATGAAGTGATTCTGGGAAGGGTCGATAAACTAAGCCTCTGTTTCCTTTGGGTTTTTACCATCATGGCGCTTTTGGGCAGTGTTTATGGCCTTCACGTGAAGGAGACGGGGCACCATATAGCTGGCTTCTGGTATATAGGAAGTTCCCTTGGGGCCGTTCTTGCGGGCGATTACCTTACGCTTTTCGTCTTCTGGGAGCTTATGGCCTTTTCCTCGGTCTTTTTGGTTTGGTACCGAAGACGCCCGCAATCCATAAGAGCTGGTTTTAGGTATCTATTGGTTCACGTTTTCGGGGGGCTATGTCTTTTGTTCGGCCTTGTAGGAAGATACTGGGAGACCGGAAGCTTACTATTTTTGCCCATCCCCCCTCAAGAGGCCACTTGGTCTTCCTATTTCATCCTTGTGGGGTTTGCCTTAAATGCAGCAGTGGTACCTCTTCATGCTTGGCTTCCTGATGCGTATCCCGAAGCCACGGTAGAAGGGGCAGTCCTTATGTCGGCCTTTACTACCAAGACTGCCGTTTACACCTTAGCCAGGGGTTTTTCAGGTTATGAGGTTTTGGCTATATTGGGGACCCTCATGACGGTTTACGGGGTTTTTTATGCGATTATAGAAAACGACATAAGGCGTGTTTTGGCTTACCACATCGTAAGCCAAGTAGGATACATGGTGGCAGGCGTAGGCATAGGAACCTGGATGACCGTAAACGGGGCCTGTAGTCATGCCTTTGCTCACATCATATACAAGGGGCTCCTCTTTATGGGCGCAGGGGCCGTGCTTTATCGCACTGGGACAAGCAAGCTCTCGGAACTTGGCGGTTTATGGAGGTTTATGCCTTGGACGATGCTGTTTTACATAATAGGGGCTGTTTCCATCAGCGGTTTTCCGCTTTTTAGCGGCTTCGTTTCCAAAAACATGACTGTCTCCGGGGCCTTTGAAGCCGGAAGGCCCATTCTTGGCATTTTTATGGAACTTGCCGCAATAGGAACTTTCCTTTCGGTCGGGCTTAAGGTCACAAGTTTTGCCTTCTTCGGAAAATCCTCCAAAGAAACTCAAGAAGCCCCTTGGAACATGCTTTTAGCAATGGCCTTGGCCTCGGGGATTTGTCTGTTTCTGGGCATTTACCCAAAGGTCCTCTATGACCTTTTGCCTTTTGAAGTTCATTATCATCCTTACGAAGCCAAAAAGGTTATTGAAGTCCTTGAGCTTTTAGGATTCGCGGGTTTGGCATTCTTTCTTCTTTTTGAAAAACTTGCCCCCGAACCGAAGATTAACCTGGATCTCGATTATTCTTACCGAATGGGCGCCAAATATTTCATGCTCTTTGATGAAAAAATAATAGCCTTCATAGATCGCATTTGGGGTGAAGTCTGGAACCTTTTGGGAATTAGGGGACTTTATGGCGGGGCAAAAACCTCCGATTTGTTCGACCGAAAGGGGATAGACGGCGTGATAGACGGCATAGCTTACGGGACAAGGGAAATAGGCCAAAGGGTGAGAAGACTTCAACTTGGAAGCTTACAAGGATATATCGCTTTAAGTACAGCCATATTCTTTCTGGTTCTCATTATTTTGGCGATGAGGTGATGGAATGGAACTTTTCTTAAATAAACTCCCCTGTGATTTGCTTTCAATTGTGATTTTTCTTCCTTTATGCGGTGCTTTTTTAGTGCTTCTTACAAAAACCGATTTTCAGGCCAAAGTAATAGGACTTGTTGCTACCTTGCTTAATTTTGGAATCTCCTTGTTATTACTTTATCACTTTAAGCCTTCAACGCTTGGTTTTCAATTTGTAGAAGTTAAAGAGTGGTTTCCAATTTTAAACTTGAAATATGCAGTAGGGATTGATGGCATCAGTTTAGTGCTTATCCTTTTGACAACGCTTTTAAGCCCCATTTGTGTCCTTTGTTCGTGGAGGGCTATAGAAGAAAGGGTTAAAAGTTTTATCTTTTGTCTTCTTTTAATGGAAACGTCTATGATTGGGGTTTTTTGTGCTCTTGATTTCGTCCTTTTTTACTTATTTTGGGAAGGAATGTTGATACCGATGTATCTCTTGATTGCTATTTGGGGAGGGCCAAAAAAAGATTATGCTTCGTTAAAATTCTTTATTTATACATTGGTCGGAAGTGTCTTTTTATTGGTTGCCATAATCGCCCTATATTTGAAAGAAGGGACGTTTTTCATACCCCATTTGTTGTTTAAAGAATATGATCTGCGTTTTCAGTTATGGGTATTTTTGGCCTTTTCAGTAGCTTTTGCCATAAAGGTTCCCATGTTCCCCTTTCATACTTGGTTGCCAGCGGCTCATGTGGAAGCTCCTACAGCGGGAAGCGTTTTTCTGGCCAGTATCTTACTTAAAATGGGGACTTATGGTTTTTTGAGGTTTTGTTTTGGCATTACGCCTCAGGCAAGCCTTAAAATGGCCCCGGTGATTTTGGTCCTTTCGATTATTGCTATCATTTATGCTGGCTTTTTATGTTTGGCCCAAGAGGATATGAAGCGTTTGATAGCCTATTCGAGCGTGGCCCATATGGGGTTTGTGACCTTTGGACTTTTTACCTTTAAGCTTTGGGGTTTTAAAGGGGCTATGCTTCAAATGTTAAATCATGGCTTGACCACAGGAGCTTTGTTCCTTTGCGTGGGGGTACTTTATGAGAGGACGCATTCACGTTTAATAGTTGACAATTCCGGACTTGGTCAGAATATGCCCATTTTTGTGGGTTTTTTGGGGCTTTTTTGTTTTAGTTCTTTTGGGTTCCCTGGTACGAATAATTTCGTTGGAGAACTTTTTGTCCTTTTGGGGGCTTTTGAAAGCAATAAGGCTTTGGCCCTCTTTCTCATTCCGGGTCCAGTTTTAGGGGCAGCCTATATGTTGAGGTTACTAAAAAGATTAGTTTGGAAAGATGGGGAGGTGCCCCCCCTTAAGGATCTGAATTTGAGGGAAGTCATATATTTGGCGCCTCTTGTGGTAGGGATAATTTGGATAGGTTTTGCTCCAAGAGGTCTTATAAGCTTAATGGAACCGAGCTTAAAAGTCTTTCTTCAAGCAGTAAGTGGAGGGTAAAGGAGGAGAAATGGGTGGGCTTTTTCTCGAGTTCTTTTTCTTCATCAGTTTTTTGATCATTTTCGGGTTTTCCTTAAGGCGAGGGTCTTCCTTTAAATTGAAAAGCATTGCTTCATTTTTATCCTTTTTAGGCTTTTTGATATCCCTTTGGGCTCTTGACAAAAGAGGATCCTTTTTTCGAGGCCTTTATGTCCTTGATGGTTTAAGTCAAACTTTTAAGGTTTTTATCGCCTTTGGGCTTTTTCTTGTCTGTTGGATGATGAAAGAAGAAGATGAGCTTGAGAGGGGGTATGGAGGTGAGTTTTTTGCCTTTTTGACTTTAAGCAGCTTGGGTTTAATGATGGTTGTAAGTGCTTTGGAATTTCTCACCCTATTTTTGGCCTTGGAACTTTCCTCCTATTCCCTTTACTTGATTCTGCCGTTAAGAAGAAATGCAAAAGAAAAGGCCCTTGAGGGGGCCATTAAATATGTGCTTTTTGGAGCTATAAGTTCGGGGATAACCTTATACGGAATAGGATACTATTACCTTTTAACTGGTACCACCAAATTTCACTTTCTCCAACTCGAAAAGGACCTTTTAGGGTTTTTAGTTTTCGTGCTCATCTTCGCCAGCTTTTTTTTCAAATTGAGTCTTTTCCCGTTCCACTTCTGGGCACCTGATGTTTATGAAGGAGCATCCAACAGTGCTTCGGCCTTTATTGCAACCGTGCCTAAGCTTGGGGGATTGGCGTTGCTTTTGAGGCTTAGCGGTTTAATCGGTGGAGGGGAGCTTTTGGCAAAGGCTCTCTGGGCCTTTTCGGTCTTTTCAATGACCTATGGCAACCTTGCGGCTCTTGTACAAAGGGATCTTAAACGACTTTTAGCCTATTCAGGGATTGCTCATGCGGGGTATTTTTTATTTGGCATAATGAGCTTTAAAGATTATGGAAGGCTCTCTTCTGCCTTTTACGGCCTTGTTTACCTTATTATGACGTTGGGGGCCTTTTTAACCGTTATACTCCTTTCCCATAAGGACAAAAACCCTACCCTCGAAGACCTTAAGGGTTTATACAAAAGATCGCCTCTTTTAGCCTTCACTTTAGCAGTTTCAGCTTTTTCCCTGGTAGGTATCCCTCCCACGGGAGGATTTATGGGAAAACTACTTCTTTTCGTTTCGGCTTTCAAGGAAGGGTATTTTACACTGGTCCTAATAGGAGCCATTAACACTGCCCTTTCTCTTTTCTATTATTTGAATCTTGTAAGGCTTTCTTACTCCAGAGAACCAGAGGTCCCAATGCCGGTAAGGCTAAGATTTCACGAAAAACTACTTTGTTTGGTTTTAATAGGTTTAAACCTCCTCTTGGGAGTTTTTCCCTCCCAAATCCAAAAATTTTTTGATATCTCCTTTACCACTTGACATATTTAGGAAGCCAGGTAGCAAGTTCCGGGAAAATAAAAATCAAGAAAATTGTAATTATCATACCGATCCCTATTATTACTGCTCCTTTAAAAATCTGCTCAAGAGGTACTTCAGGGGCAATACCCTTAACCACATAGACGTTAACTCCTACCGGCGGACTTATAACTCCTACTTGGCTTACAATTACTATAAGTACCCCAAACCACATGGGATCAAATCCAAGATCAATAACGATGGGGTAAAAGATGGGAATTGTTAGAATTATCAAAGGCATCGCGTCTATAAAACAACCGCCTATGAGGTAAATAATGGTGATAAAGGTCATTATTACTAAAGGTGACACCTCAAGACCCTTTATCCAATCGGCTAAAGCAGCAGGAATCCTCGTTATGGCCATAAAATGACCGAAAACGGTTGCTCCGGCTATTAAAAAAAGGATCATAGAGGCGGTTCTCAAACCGTCAATAGTCGCATCCCAGAAACCTTGCAAGGTGATTCCTCGTCTAAGAAGACCGATCACCAAGGCTCCTACCGCCCCCACAGCTCCCGCTTGAGAGGGGGTAAATAAACCCGCAAAAAGCCCTCCTATCGCTACTAAAAACAGAGCGACCCCTTCCCAGACCATACCTAAGGCTTTGATCTTAGTTGAAACACTGGTTGGAGGACCAGCAGGTCCCCACTCGGGTTTTATTCGACATGTAATATATATTATAATGGAGAAAATCGAAGCCATTATAAGCCCAGGTACAATCCCTGCAGCATATAACTTACCAATGGATTGCTCGGTTAATATGCCATAAACTATAAAAACCGTGCTTGGTGGGATTAAAATGCCCAAAGTACCAGATGCTGCTACACATCCGGTTGAAAACGTGTCATTATATTTATAACGTTTCATCTCAGGATAAGCTATTTTACCAATAGTTGCAGCACTCGCTGTGGTAGACCCACAAATTGCCGCAAAACCAGCAGAGGCAGCTACTGTTGTTATCGCTAATCCTCCTCTAAGTCCTCCAAAAATGTCATAAGAAGCTTTAAATAAACGTTGACTTATTCCTGAGGCAAAAGCATAGGTTCCCATAAGGATGAAGGTGGTTATAACTGATAAATTATAAGAGCTAAACGTACTAAAGAAGTCTCTTATCAAAAGTTTAGTTCCTGCGCTAAAGTTAGTAAGATAGGAATAACCAAGCCATCCGGCAAAGGCCATAGCAAATGCTATTGGCATTCTTAAAATAAAAAGAATTAACATAAATATGATTCCAATTATTCCTACCGTGATTGGATTCATTTTACACCTCTTTGTTTCTTAAGGTTGCGATAAAATATTTTACTAATACCAGAAATAGAAAAAGGAAAGATACTCCAAGTGAGTACCCAAAGGGGAAAAGTGGTATATTAACGGTTCCAGAGGTTTCTCTTGCTTGTCTTAAGCTTTCACCGTAGAGAAAACCTTCAATTGTCATAATGAAAAATAAAAATATACTTAAAGCGGTTACACCAAGTATAACAGCTTTACGAAGGGGTTTTGGCATTTTGTTGACGAAAAGATCCACGGCGATGTGTCTTCCACTTAAAAAAGCATCTGCTCCGATAAGGCCTATGGCCAAAACCTGTGAAAGCGCCACAAGTTCGTAGGATGCTGTTAAAGGAGACTTAAAGAGTTTACTTCCCATTACGTCAATGAAGGTCACAAAGACCATAAAAATCCCTGCTGCACAACCTCCATAAAGCCCCCATTGGGAAAGCTTCTTGATCATATCTCCCTCCAACAAAAAGGGGAGGGAATTTTCGGTCCCTCCCCTTTTAAACAATACTTCGTGCTTATTTAATCCTTATCTCTTCGGGACCGGTTATGGATTTTACGCCAGCTTCTTTCTGTTTTTTGGTCCAGTAAGCGATTCTTTCCTTGATAAATGACACCATGGTGTTGATTTGACTTCTACTTACTCCTGCTTTTTTCTCTAAATCCGCATAATAAGCTTCATTTACAGGTGAAACTGCTTCTTGCCATCTTTTAAGCTCTTCAGGGGATAAATAAATAAAATTAACCCCCTTCTGTTTTGCAATCTCATATCCATCAAACTCAACCTCATTCCAAACCCTAGCGGCTTTTTCTTCATATTCGACCGCCAATTCTTCAAAAACCTTCTTCACATCTGCCGGAAGGCCATCCCAGACTTTTTTGTTAATCACCACATAAAAGGTATAAATGGGTCCTACAGCCCAGCACATAGTCACATGTTTTGCCACATCGGCAAGCCTAAAAGAGCCGAGAGTCTCAACAGGAGTCATACAACCTTCCACCACTCCTCTTGCCATAGCTTCATAGACTTCAGGCATAGGCACAGGTTTAGGGGTAGCCCCCAAGGCTTTCAAGACCTCAGCAATCCTTCCAGGTCCCCTAACGGTCAACCCTTTAACGTCTTCAAGTTTAGAGACGGGTTTTTTGGCCAGGATAAGAACAGAAGGAGGCGAAGTGTTAAACCAAAGAGGCTTTGTGTCTTTCCATTCAGCGGGCGTGAATTTCTTGTAAAAGTCATTAGCCACGTGGCTTGATACATAAGCGCTTGGCCAACCATGAGGAAGGTCCAATATCTCCGTCACAGGAAACCTTCCAACTGTATATTCCACATGAGAGAAACCTATATCGGCAATACCCTGAACGACCCCATCATATACCTTGGTTGCCTCAAGAAGCGAGCCACCTCCATAAAAGTCCACCTTTACTTTACCCTTTGTCCTTTTCTCCACATCCTTACAGAATTCCTCAAGAAGTTTGGATTGTTTCGCCGCCGTTGGGAAATAAGAGGCAAACTTCAACCTTATCTCTTGCCCCCAAAGCGAAGAGGCGAATAATAAAATAAAACCTAAGACCAACCACCTACCCTTTCCCATCTTTTCCTCCTTTTATTTTATTTTAAAACTGAGTTTCATAATGATCTTAACCTATAACGCATGATTTTTCCAGTGGTTGTTCTTGGGAGTTCCTTTACGAATTCAACGGCCTTAGGGGCTTTGAAGTGCGCTATTTTTCCTTTTACGAACTCGATAAGTTCCCTTTCAAGGTCTGGGCTTCCTTTATATCCCTCTTTAAGTACCACGAAGGCTTTGCCCTTCAAAAGCCCATCCTCAAATGGAACGGCCACAACAGCGCATTCCAGAACCGCTGGGTGTTCCAATAAAGCGTTTTCCACCTCCATAGGGGCAACCCATTGACCACTGAACTTCAACATGTCATCGGCTCTTCCTTGATAATAAAAGTACCCTTCCGAATCCCGATAGAAGAGGTCTCCCGTTTTGAACCATTCCCCGTAAAAGATTTCTTTATTCTTCTGATGCCTTCGCCAATAAAAGGGGGTGATGCCCTCATTTTTCAACCAGAGTTCCCCCACTTCACCAACGGAGACTTCCTTTCCCTCTTCGTCCATTAGTTTGGCTTCGAATCTGGGAAGAAGTACCCCTGAGGCTTCCGGTTTTTCTTGAAGATCTTTGTTGGCGATATACATTCCTCCTACGTCGGTACTTCCAACTCCATTTATGATCCTTTTTCTGAATCTCTCCCACCATTTCTGGACGATGTTCTTAGGCATCATCTCCCCGGCAGTCACAAATGCCCTTACGGAAGAAAAATCCGCCTCAATGCCTTTTTCAATTTCCTGAAGCATGGCATTGTAAAAACTCGGGACACTGAAAAACAACGTGGGACGATATTTCTTTACGACTTCAAAGATCTCATCGACTCGGGGCCATTTTGGCCATAACACCACCGAGCATCCATAAAGGAGAGTGGTCTCCAGGGAGGCATTTCGTCCATATGAGAAAAATACCTTAGAGGTACAGAAGATTATGTCATCCTCCTTGACCTCAAAGGCCGTTTCACATACGGGAGGCCAATAGTAAATAAGATCATGATGCAAATGAACCACCCCTTTCGGTAACCCAGTGGTACCTGAGGTATACATCCAAAAGGCCATATCGTCCCGAGAGGTCTCCTCGGGTTCAAGTTCCGAAGAGGCCTTCTCCATAAGGTCATAAAAGTTCAAGGCTGAAGGATGAACCTCCTCACCTACTACTATAAGGTGCCTTAAATATTTGGCCTGACCCTTTATCTCCGCATACTTTTCATAGAGGTCACTACTCAATACCAAAACCTTGGCCCTTGAATCGTTTAAGAAAAACAGAAGATCCTTCGAACTTCCCAAGGTGTTTATCGGTATGGGAATAGCTCCGATCTTCATTGCACCTAAATAGGAGTAAAACAACTCAGGCGAATCCCATACCCCCAAGATAACCCGATCTTCAGGCGCAACCCCCAATTCCCTTAGGACATTACCCACCTTGTTTGTGTTTTCAAAAAGTTCCTTATAAGTTATTTTTTGATCGAGAAAAAATATGGCTACTTTTTCTCCTCTCCCCTCTTCAATGTGTCTATCCGTCAGAAAAACACCTTGATTGAAATATTCGGGTGCTTCCAACCCCAAAAGGCTCTTCATAAGATTTCCTCCTGTTTATTTTGAGTAGGGTGTAATTTAAAACGTTTTAACATAATCTCATTCCCAAGATGTATGATAGTACTAATATCTCGTGGGAAGCCTTTTGTCAACAAGAGACATCTTGGATACAAAATAGGGTACAATAACTAACGATAATCCGAAAATCGAAAAGCCCATTCCCAAAGTGAGTTTGTCGCCTATTGTTCCTATTAAAGCAGGGATGACTCCTCCTCCGACGATTGTGCCTGACAAAACGGCGAAAGAAACGCTCAAGTTTCGCAATTGGGGTTCAACCATATGAGAAAGCATTGAGAAAGCGGGTGGGAAGAAGGAGGCCACGAATATGGCTTGAAGGAGGACCAAGGGGATTAAGGGTTTTTCCACCGATCCCAGAAGGAAAGTGCTTAGAGCAGATCCCCAAAAGATCAGCTTCAGAGTTCTTTTCGGGCCGAACTTATCGGAGATCATTCCTGAAAAAAATGAAGCTCCGATGCTTAAAATGCGAGACAGAGCGATGAGAGTATTTGCGGTCTTTTCGTTTAAATTGCGTTCCGCGATAAGGTAAAGGGGAAGCATGTTATAAACACCTAAACTTGCTCCGACTCCAAGCCCCATTATTATTGCCATAAGGATTAAGGAACGGTTTTTGATGAGGATTTTGAGGGCACTTGGAGTTGGCACTTGGGCTTTAAAATTCCCTCCTTTTCCGAAAATTAGAAAAACGAAGGACAAAGAGAGGGAAATGAGACCAAAAAGCATGAAGATATGTTCCCATTTTGTCATTTCAAGTAGAGCTTGAACTATTAAAGGAGATAAAACGAAGGATAAGTTGGGAGCGAACTCGTGAATAGCGATGGCTTTTCCCCAATGTCTTTCTTCGAACACCGAGGTCAAAGTGGCTATTCCCGAAGGAAGGTATATACCCAAAGCCACCCCTAAACCCCAAAAGAGGCATTTTAAAGTCAAAATGTCCCCAGCGCCAAAAGTAAAAAGTAAAAGCACTATTCCCGAAAAGAAGGCTGAAATAAAAACCATCTTTCTATGGGTCAATTTAGAGGAAAGAAAAGACGAAAGAATAAGTCCTACAGCATACCCCAAAGATAAAAAGAGGAAAATAGCTCCTGCCCCTCCGTGAGTTAAGGAAAAGTCTCTCTCAATGTGGGGTAAAAGCGGGGCTAAGGAGATACGAGACAAAAAACCGATGAAGAAGATGCTAGTAAGAAGAAAGAGAGTTAAAAAAGAGGACGAAGGCATTCTAAATAAGGAAGGTCCTATCTTGCCTTAAATTCCGGTTTTCGCTTTTCCAAAAAGGCCTTCATACCCTCCTTCTGATCTTCCGTGGCAAAAAGATTTGCCCAGGCTTCGATCTCCATCGCTTCACCGCTTCTCAAGCTGGTTTCAAGTCCTTTTTCTACCAGTCTTTTTGCCGCCCTTACAGCTAAAGGACCGTTCTTGGCGATCTTACGGGCTATCTCCTTGGCTTCATCAAGGAGTTTATCCTGAGGTACTACTTTATTGACTATTCCAAACTCATAGGCCTTTTTGGCATCGATCATCTCACCGGTGAAGATCAGTTCCTTGGCTCTGGCTTTGCCTATTAGGCGAGGAAGCCTCTGGGTCCCTCCAAAACCAGGACATATGCCAAGCGTTACTTCCGGAAGTCCAAGCCTTGCGTTTTCGGAGGCTAAAATGATGTCACAGGCCAAAACAAGTTCGAGTCCCCCTCCTAAGGCATAACCATTTACTGCCGCTATAACCGGAGACGGAAATTCCTCAATCAGGCTCAAGGTCTCATGTCCCAGTTTGGAAAATTCAAGGGCTTCTTTCGGGTTCATAGGGGCCATCTCGGAGATATCAGCCCCCGCCACAAAGGCCTTTTCGCCTTCGCCAGTAATGATTAAAACCCTAACTTCGGGATCCTTTTCAAGTTCCTTCAAAGCTCTTTGTATCTCCAAAAGGGTGGCTCGGTTCAAAGCATTTAAAACCTTGGGCCTATTTATCTTTAAAATCGCTATCCCCTCTTCCAAGCTTACGCTTATGGTCTCATAAGCCATCTTATCCCTCCCTTTCAACTATCATGGCCATCCCCTGGCCGCCACCAATACACATGGTGGCAAGTCCCCAACGGGCTTTGCGTCTTCTCATCTCATGAATGAGGGTAACTATCACCCTTGCACCCGTACACCCAATAGGGTGTCCAAGGGATATGCCACTTCCATGGACATTAGTATTCTCCAAACTCAACCCGAGTTCCCTTATACAAGCTATGGCTTGAGCCGCAAAGGCCTCGTTTAGTTCCACCAGGTCTATGTCCTTTATGCTGAGGCCCGTCTTATTCAATACCTTTCTCACGGCTGGAATGGGGCCTAAACCCATATAGGCTGGATCAACCGCTCCGGAAGCCCAAGCCCTTATTGTGGCCATCGCTTCAAGTCCAAGCTCCTTTGCCTTTTCCTTCGACATCAAAAGGACCGCTGCTGCCGCATCGTTTATCCCGGAGGCATTACCCGCGGTTACTGTTCCGTCCTTTTTGAAAACCGGAGGCAACTTGGCCATCTTCTCTAAACTTGTGTCCATGGGTCTTTCATCGGTGTCAAACACTATGGGCTCTCCCTTTTTCTGAGGGATTACCACCGGGACTATCTCTTCTTTAAAGATCCCCTCTTGAATGGCCTTTCGGGCCCTTTGGTGGCTCATAAGACCCAGCTTATCCTGTTCTTCCCGGCTTATTCCGTAAAGCTCGGCTATGTTTTCGGCCGTATACCCCATATGATAACCGTAAAATATCTCCCACAACCCATCCAATACCATAAGGTCATAAAAATCACCTTTCACATCCACGTTCATCCTGTAACCCCACCTGGCTTGAGGAAGACCATAAGGTACAGCGCTCATATTTTCCATCCCACCCGCTATTACCACCTCCGCCTCTCCAAGCATTATGGCTTGGGCCCCTAAGGCTATAGCCTTAAGACCCGAAGCGCATACTTTATTTACGGTAAAGGCGTTGGTTTCCTTGGGAAGACCAGCGTAAATCGTGGCCTGTCGAGCTACATTTTGCCCCTGCCCCGCTTGAAGGACACACCCCATAATAACCTCATCCACCTCTATGGGCTTCAAGGAGTCATCCCAGTCATAATACTTCTTTTCAAGCTCAGTGAGTTCCTTTCCCTTAAAGGAATCGGGGGCTACTTCAAGCGCCCTTCTCGGCGGAACAGGCCTTAATCCTACTCGCTTAAGCACATCCTTTATCACGATGCTTCCCAACTTTACCACCGGAACATCCCTTAAACTCCCCCCAAAAGCCCCAATAGCCGTTCTAACACCGCTTACGATCACCACCTCTCTCATGTTTAACTCCTTAAAAGAAAATTTTCACAAACTAACCTAAAAATTAATGGTGCCGAAGGGGGGAGTCGAACCCCCACGGGCTTTCGCCCACCACCCCCTCAAGATGGCGTGTCTACCAGTTCCACCACTTCGGCATCTATTATGAAGGATACATCATATGGGATTTTATTTCAATAGGCTTGATCTTGAAGGATTTTTGGTGGTAATGTGGTTAAGACTTGGAGGAGGTGGTAAAGTGAGAGGAGGGTTTCACATATTTACAGTTGTTCCTAAGCTTCCTCCAAAACTTAAAGCCCTCGAGGAGCTTGCTTACAATCTCCTTTTTGCCTGGAACCCTGAGATTGGAAGACTTTTCAGGCGTTTTCCTGAAGATCTTTGGGCCGAGACCTATCATAACCCTGTTTTGATGCTTTCAAGGTTGACTCAATCGCGGTTCGAGGAGTTAATGGAAGATGAGGCCTTTTTGGCGAATCTGGAAAAAACTTACCGGGCCTACCGAGAATATATTGAACAACCGGCCTTTGGACTTAAAAATGTGCCTCAAGATATGACGATCGCCTATTTTTCGATGGAATATGGCATTACCGATTGCATGCCTTTTTATTTTGGAGGTTTAGGGATATTGGCGGGTGATACCTTAAAATCGGCCAGTGACCTTAATCTACCCTTTGTGGGAGTGGGGCTTCTTTATCAATATGGGGCCTTCCGGCAGAGGATTACTTCAAGTGGCGAACAGATTGAGATGATTCCGGAGCTTGACTTTTATCATTTGCCCATAAAGCTTTTGAAAGACCAAAATGGGGAACCCCTTTTGGTTTCCATCTCCGCTGATCATCAACAAGTTTACGCTCAAGTGTGGAAGGCCCAAGTCGGGCGGACCTCTCTTTATTTACTCGATGCAAATATCCCTCATAACCCCCTGGAATTGAGGCAGGTTACCTTCTACCCTTATCCGGATGATCGGAGGTTGAGGCTTCTTCAAGAAATGCTTCTTGGCATTGGTGGGATGAGAGCGCTTAAATTAGTTGGCATTAACCCCTCGGTACTTCATATGAACGAAGGGCATACGGCTTTTGCCGGCCTTGAAAGGATAAGGCTCTTCAAAGTTGAGTTGGGCCTTTCCTTTGATGAGGCCTTAACACTGGCGATGGCTTCAAACGTCTTTACCACCCATACCTCGGTTCCAGCGGGTATAGATCTTTTTGATCCGGAGTTAATCAAGCGCTTTTTTGGCAGTTATGTGGAAGAATTAGGGATAACCATGGATGCCTTTTTGGGGCTTGGTCGTATAAATCCAGAAGATAAGGGTGAGCCTTTTTCTATGACCGTTTTAGCCATGAAGCTTTCAGGGCATATAAATGCGGTTTCTAAACTCCATCAAAAGGTTTCCAAGAAGATGTGGCATGCCCTTTGGCCCAACATTCCGGAAGAAGATGTTCCTATCCGTTCGATAACCAATGGTGTTCATGTTCCTTCGTGGGTTTCCAGGCAGATGGCGGAGACCTTCGATCGGTTTTTGGGTCCCAAGTGGATAGAGGATCCTGACAATGTGAAGGTATGGGGCAGGGCCGATGAGATACCCGATGAGGAACTCTGGGGGGTTCATGAGAGGAGAAGGGGAAGGCTTGTGGCCTTTTGTCGGAGGAGGTTAAGGGAACAGCTAAGAAGGAGAGGGGCCTCCTCTCGGGAGATAGAGATAGTGGATGAGACCCTCAATGCTGAAGCCTTGACCATCGTATGGGCCAGAAGGATGGTTTCTTATAAAAGGCCTCTTCTAATATTCAAGGATCCCGATAGGCTTGCTCGAATTCTAAACGATCCAAAGAGGCCGGTTCAGATAATTATCGCGGGTAAAGCCCACCCTAATGACTGGGAAGGGAAAAAGCTTATTAGGAGCATAATTGAATTGGTTAAGGACGAGAAGTTCAGGCGTCACGTGGTCTTCATTGAAGACTATGACATGAATATAGCTCGGTATTTTGTTCAGGGGGCAGATGTTTGGCTTAATACCCCCATAAGGCCCCAAGAGGCATGTGGTACAAGTGGGATGAAGGCCATGTTTAATGGGGCTTTACATCTAAGCGTATTGGACGGGTGGTGGGATGAGGCCTTCGATCCCGAAGTGGGCTGGGCCATTGGAGGAAGAGAGGAGTATTCTGATCCTGAGTATCGAGATGAGATGGAGAGCCGACAACTATATTCGATTCTCGAAAACGAGATTATCCCTCTCTTTTACGATCGAGGGCCTGATGGAATACCCAGAAAATGGGTGGCCAAGATGAAGAAGGCCTTAAAGAAGCTTGGGCCCTATTACAACTCCAACTACATGCTTCAACGGTATTTTGAGGAATGTTACCTGAAGGCTCATAACGCCTTAACAGAATTGACTCAAGAAGGGGTAAAGCCACTTAAGGAGTTAACTTCTTGGGTTAAAAGGGTTTCTAATCTCTGGTATAAAGTGAGGGTGGTTAAGGTAATCCAAGAGGGGCCTTCGGAGCTCAGGGTGGGTGATACCCTTACTATAAAGGCTTTGGTGCATCTGGGTGAGCTTCACCCACAGGAGGTTTCGGTGGACCTGTATTATGGTCCTTTGGGATTAGAAGGGGAGCTTAAAAGAAGGGATACGGTGCCTATGGAATACTTGGGTGAGGAAGAAGGGCTTTGGGCTTTTGGGGTTTCCTTTCCGGTGAGGGAGACCGGCCGTTTCGGCTATTACATAAGGGTTACCCCTTATCATCCACTTTTGATCCCTACCCATTATCTATTAGGGCGTCTTGTCACCTGGGGGTAAGGAGGGTTTGATAGAGCTTGAGGTATTCCTTGGCCGAGTTTTCCCACGAAAAATCCTCATTCATGGCCTCTTTCTGGAGCGATTGCCAGAGCGTCTTATCTTTATAAGCCTTTATACCCCTTAAGATAGCCCTTAAAAAATAACAGGGTCTTTTTAAACGGAATTTAAAACCGGTGCCCCTTTTTTCTTTAAAACTCACGTCCTTTACCGTATCCCTCAAGCCTCCGGTATCCCTTACTACTGGTAGGGTTCCATACCGGAGACCGTACATCTGGTTTAAACCACAGGGTTCATAAAAGGAGGGTATGAGCAAAAGGTCGGCTCCTGCTATTATCCTATGGGCTAGGGCCTCATCGTATCCTAAAATGAGCTTTAACAGAGGGCTTTTTCCCGCATGCTCCCTTAATGCATCTTCGTATCTTCTCTCACCCGTCCCCAATATTACCATGGGGTACCCTTTTCTATGGAGGAAGGGCAGAATGGGTAGAAGGAGATCCAATCCCTTTTGGTAGACTAACCGCGAGACCATCGCAAGAAGGGGCCTTTCGGATATCTCTTCGGGGAACCCCATCTCTTTCAGAAGTTCCCTTTTACATATAGCTTTTCCGCTTAAATCTTCAGCAGAAAAACGGCAGGGTATGAAAGGATCATTTCGAGGATCCCATACGGAGTAATCCACGCCGTTTAAGATTCCCACAAGTTTATCCGAACGTTCCTCAAGGTATTTTTCAAGTCCAAACCCATATTCCGGAGTTTGGATCTCCCGGGCATAAGTAGGGCTTACGGTAGAGATAAAGTCTGAAAGTAGAATGCCTGCTTTTAAAAAGTTAACCCTTCCGTGATGTAAGACTATCAGCTCTTTTTCTTGAGGAATCCCGAGTTCCTCTAAGACTTCCTGAGGGAAATCACCTTGATAGCCCATATTATGGATGGTGAAAAGAATGGGTGGCCTTTTTCCGTTTAGGAATAAAGGCAAAAGGGCCGTATGCCAATCGTTGAGATGGACTATGTGGTAAGGGTTTTTCTCCATGAGCTTTATCAAGGCCTTAGTGAAGGAAGCAAACCTCAAGGCGTTATCCGGGAAAGCCTCTCCAGGAGGGCCATAAAGGTAAGGACGGTCGAAATGTTCGGGTTGGTCTATGAAGATGACTTTTAGGGAGTGGTAATAAGTATAGAGGATCTTGGTAAAAATTCTCCTTTTTCCCATTTTGAGCTCGAATTCGGTAATTGGATGAAACGAAAAGCCTGTTTTTTTCACCACTTGATAAAAGGGAAGGACTACTTCAATATCTATCCCGAGTTTTTTCAAAGCTTGTGGCAAATAACGTCCTACTTCTCCTAAACCTCCTGTTCCAGCAAAAGGAAAAGCTTCGGCTGTGGCATATAAGACTCTCATGGTTGCGGATTTGTGTTTCTAAGTTTAACATAAATTGTGTTATGGAAGAAAAAGAAAAATCTTTATCTTTCAGAGATTCTATAGCCCCTTACGATCCCCTTCAGCGATACCTTCAGGAGATTAGAAAAATCCCTCTTCTCAGTGAGGAAGAAGAAAAGGAGCTGGCCATAAGATACAAGCTACATGGGGATAAGGAGGCGGCTTTTAAGCTTGTGGTTTCAAACTTGAGGCTCGTGGTTAAGATAGCCCTGGAATACCACCGATACTGGACCTCGAACCTGCTTGACCTTATTCAAGAGGGGAATATAGGTCTCCTTCAGGCATTAAAACATTATGACCCATTCCGTGGAGTTAGGTTCACCTCTTACGCGTCCTTCTGGATAAGGGCTTATATCCTTAAGTTCATCATCGATAACTGGCGCTTGGTAAAGATCGGGACTACCCAAGCTCAACGGAAGCTCTTTTTTGACCTGAAGAAGGAGAAGGAAAGGCTCGAGCAAATGGGGTTTGAGGCGACGCCAGAATTGGTAGCAAAAAGCCTAAACGTTCGGGAAGAAGACGTGTTGATGATGAGTCAACGCCTTGAGGAGAGTGAGATATCCCTTGAACTCCCCGTAGGTGATGAGTCTCGGGAAACCCTCGGTGACATGATTCCCTCAAGGATCCCTCATCTGGAGGAGCTTCTCGGAAAGGAAGAGGCGAAGAAGGTCCTTTTGGAGAAGCTTGAAGAGTTTAAAAAGACCCTTCCCGAAAGGGAAAGGGAGATCCTGGAAAAGAGAATGCTCTCCGAGACTCCTCTCACCCTAAGGGAACTCGGCGAGAAATACGGGATAAGTCCCGAAAGGGTTAGGCAGATAGAAGGTGAAATCATTAATGCTTTGAAAAGATTCCTTCAAAAGGAGATACCCGACTTCGAGCATTACCGAGGCGCTTTGGAAATTTCCGAATGATACTTTTGAGAGACCTCAAGCTTAACGGTTGCCTCTTTTAACCGACGAACGGCTTTTTCGTACTCGGGGTCAAGAGGGACGAGTTCTTTTAACCTTTTTTCAGCCTCCTCCTTTTGTTTTTTTGCCTCTTCAGGATCGATCTCCTCTCCAAAAAAGGCCCATTCCACAAGTATGGTTATCCTATCGGGTAGTACCTCAGCAAACCCTTCTCCTATGGCGATTGTTTTTTCTCTTTCTTTCTGCTTATAGAAAAGCTCCCCCGTAGTTAAAGTGGCCACAAAGGGCCTATGGCCAGGTAAAACACCAAATTGTCCAAACTCACCTGGGGCTATAACTTCGTCAACCTCTTCGGATAAAAGAAGCCTTTCCGGCGTAACGACCTCAAGAAGCATTAAACCTTTACCCCCAACGATTTGGCCTTTTCAACGGCTTCTTCGATGGTTCCCACCATGTAAAAGGCCATCTCCGGAACGTGATCGTATTTGCCTTCTACCAATTCGCGGAACCCCTTGACGGTGTCTTCCAGTTTCACATAAGCCCCTTTTCGACCTGTGAACTCTTCAGCCACATGGAAGGGCTGGCTTAAAAAGCGTTGGATCTTTCTGGCCCTGGCCACAATGAGCTTATCCTCTTCGGATAACTCCTCCATGCCCAAAATGGCAATTATGTCCTGTAAGTCCTTGTATTTTTGCAAGATCCTCTGCACCTCTCGAGCCACCCAATAGTGCTCTTCCCCCACTATTCTCGGGTCAAGGATTTTAGAGGTAGAGTCAAGGGGATCAACTGCGGGATATATCCCCAATTCGGCTATCTGTCGTGAAAGCACGATGGTAGCATCCAGATGGGTGAAGGTTGTGGCTGGAGCTGGATCCGTCAGGTCATCGGCCGGAACATATATGGCCTGAACGGAGGTGATGGAACCCTTAATGGTGGAAGTGATCCTTTCCTCAAGTTCACCCAGATCAGTCCCCAGTGTCGGCTGATAACCCACTGCCGAGGGCAATCTCCCCAGAAGCGTTGAAACTTCCTGGTTGGCCTGAACGTACCGGAAGATGTTATCGATGAAAAGTAAAACGTCAAGACCTTCTTCGTCTCGGAAATATTCGGCTTCGGTCAAAGCCGTAAGCCCAACCCTGGCTCTTGCCCCAGGTGTTTCGGTCATTTGGCCGAAGACCAAAACCGTATTGGCCAAAACCCCTGACCTTTTCATCTCAAGCCAAAGGTCATTTCCCTCACGGGTCCTCTCGCCTACGCCACCGAATACGGATACGCCCTTATGATAGACGGCGATGTTGTGAATCATCTCCATAACGATCACCGTCTTACCCACCCCGGCCCCACCGAAAAGCCCGATCTTACCGCCCTTGGGGAAGGGAGCAAGGAGATCAATAACCTTTATGCCCGTTTCAAGGACCTCGATCTTTACATTCTGCTCCACTAAACTAGGAGCAGGCCGATGAATGGGATAATACTTTTTGGCCTCTATAGGTCCAAGCTCATCGATGGGCTCTCCTATCACGTTAATAAGCCTTCCTAAAACCTCTCTTCCTACTGGGACCATTATGGGCTCGCCCGTATCAATGGCCTTCATGCCCCTCACCAGGCCATCGGTAGTATCCATAGCGATGCACCTTACCACCTTTTCCCCTATATGTTGAGCCACTTCAGCCGTTAGGTTCCACTCCTTGTCGCTGATATAAGGGTTAGTGATCTTTATAGCGTTATATATGGCCGGAAGCTCCCCTTCAGGAAACTCTATATCAATGACCGGACCTATAACTTGAACTATTCTCCCTTCGTTTACTTTTTTCATCCCTCTCCTCCCTTCACTTCACCTGGGCCTTTAAGGCCTCAGCGGTGGTGGCTATCTCGGTGACTTCCTTCGTGATCGAGGCCTGGCGGGCCTTATTATAAAGGAGCGTCAATTTCTCGATGAGTTCCTGAGCATTTTTGGTGGCATTATCCATGGCGGTCATTCGGGCTCCGTGTTCGCCCGCGTTGTGTTCCAAAAGGGCCCTGAAAACGCTCATTTCCACATAACGCGGTAAGAGCCTTGCAAAAAGCTCCTGGGGAGGAGGTTCATAAATCGGTTCCACGGGGAAAATTATGGGTTCGCCAAGGGGGAGCTCTTCTTCTTCCGCGGGGATTTCAAGGGGCAGAAGCCTCTCTATTGTTGGAATTTGAGAAAGGGGAGATCGAAAGAAATTATAAGCCAAAAATACCCCATCTACTTCTTCCTTTAAAAAGTCCTCCATAAGAGGCTGGGCTAACTTTTTAGCTACCTCATAATCAAAACGTTTAAACTGATCAACATAAGTGCGCCTTATCAATTGGGGATACCTCCTCCTAAAGTAATCCCATCCCTTCCTTCCAAGGATATCAAGTTGAACCTCAAAAGAGGCCTCGGCCATAAAGCGTTCTACTTCTCGAAACAAATTTATGTTATAACTGCCACAGAGACCTTTTTCCGTACTTATAAGAAAAACAATGACCCTCTCCAGTCTTCTTCTCTCCATCAAAGGGTGATAGGGCTTTTTTGCCCTTTCCCAAAGATCCTGAATCATTTCTTTAATTTTATCAGCATAAGGTCTTGCGTTAAGGATCCTATCGTGAGCCCTTTTTAACCTTGCAGCCGAAACCATATACATAGCTCGGGTTATCTGTTGAGTACTCCTTACGCCCGCTATCCTTCTCCTTAAAAGCTTTAGGCTCAGCATTGGACCTTAAAGACCTCCTGAAATTCCTTTAGGGCTTGGTCCATTTTTTGTTTAAGGGATTCGTTTATCTCCTTTTTTTCCTCAATCTCCCTATAGATCTCGGGATACCTCTGTTCTACAAATTCGTAAAGCTCCCTTTCGTATCGTCTAATTACTCCAACCGGTAATTCGTCCAAATAACCGTTTACGCCCGCATAAATGATCAAGATCTGCTTTGAAAAAGGAAGGGGCTGATATTGGTCCTGTTTAAGGATCTCCATGAGTCTCTCGCCCCTTATCAATTGGGCTTGAGTGGCCTTGTCAAGTTCGCTAGCGAATTTGGCAAAGGCGGCAAGTTCCCGGTATTGAGCGAGCTCAAGCCTCAAGGTCCCCGCCACTTGTCTCATCGCCTTTATCTGCGCATTTCCTCCTACCCGGGACACGGAAAGACCCACATTTATGGCCGGACGAAAACCGGCATAAAATAGGTCCGTTTCAAGATAGATCTGCCCATCGGTGATGGATATGACGTTGGTGGGAATATAAGCCGAGATATCCCCCGCTTGAGTTTCTATTATGGGAAGGGCCGTGAGGGATCCTCCGCCCTTTTCATCGCTTAACTTAGCGGCCCTTTCCAGGAGCCTGGAATGAAGATAAAAAACATCTCCAGGATAAGCTTCCCGTCCAGGAGGCCTTCTCAAAAGAAGGGACAATTGCCGATAAGCCATAGCGTGTTTGGAGAGGTCATCGTAGATCACCAGGGCGTGCATACCATTGTCTCGAAAGTACTCGCCCATGGTGCAACCAGCATAAGGGGCTATGTACTGCAAAGAGGCGGGTTCACTTGCCGAAGCCGCTACCACAATGGTGTAATCCATAGCCCCATATTGACGAAGCTTATCCACCACCTGTGCTATGGAGGATTGTCTCTGACCGATGGCCACATATACACAGTATACGCCTTGATCCCTTTGGCTCAGGATCGTATCGATCACAATGGCAGTTTTTCCCGTCTGACGGTCTCCCAAGATAAGTTCCCTCTGCCCCCTTCCTATGGGTATCATGGAATCTATGGCCTTTATACCTGTCCTCAGCGGCTCTTTAACCGGTTGTCTCTCCACAACCCCGGGTGCTTTTCTCTCAATAGGCCTATACTCCTTTGCCTCTACAGGACCTTTACCATCCAGGGGTTCACCTAAGGGATTTACTACCCTTCCGAGAAGTCCTTCTCCCACCGGTACCTGTATGATCCTCTTGGTGCGTTTTACCATATCCCCTTCCTTTATCCCCTTATCCTCTCCCAAGATCGCAACACCCACATTATCCTCTTCTAGGTTAAGTACAAGACCCATAACTCCGTTTGGAAACTCCACAAGCTCGCTCATCATGACCTTTTCTAAGCCATAAATCCTCGCTATTCCGTCACCTACCGAGAGCACGACCCCGGTTTCGCTTACATCTATTTCCTTCTCGAATCCCTTTAAATGCTTTTCCAGGATTTGAACAATTTCTTTAACTCGAACTTGCATCACGAGCCCTCCAGAAGGGTTTTACTTAGACGTTGGAGTTGTGCCTTTAGGCTTCCATCATACACTATCCCTTTAAACTCCACCTTTGCTCCCCCTATCAGAGAAGGGTCAATGGCTACCCTTAATATAACCCTTTTGCCCATAAGGTCCGAAAAGACATTTTCCACTTTTTGGATTTCTTCCTTTTCCACTTCCATAGGAACATACAAAACCCCTCTCATAATGCCCAAGGCCTCTTCTTTGAGCTCGGTGAAGACCTCCTTTATAAGTTTCAAAAGGTTCATTCTCCCGTTTTCAAGGACCATCAAGAGGAATCTCTTTATACCTTCGCTGAGGTTGAAATTTTCGGCTATATCTTCCAAGATCTCCTTTCGTTTTTTTAGAGAAAGAAAGGGCAAGGTCAAAACGCCTTTTAAGGCCTTTTCCGTTTCCAAAAGCCCTGAAACTAGCTCGAGTTCACGTTCATATTCATCGACTCTGTTCTCACTTTTGGCAAGGGAAAATAGGGCTCGAGCATAACGCCTGGCAAGGCCTAACATTTAATCCTCCTCAGGTCTTGGACGAAATCTTCGAGGAGCTTTTTTTGATCCTTTGGAGTCAGGTGTTCTTTGAGGATTTTTTCCAAAAGCTTTAAGGTCCTTAAGACTAACTTTTCCCGAAACAAGTTCTCCAGTTTTCTCCTCTCTTCCTCCATCGTCCTTTGAGCTTGAAGTCTTATCCTTTCGGCTTCCCTTTTTGCTTCTTCTAATATCCTTTCCTTTTCCCTTTGAGCCTCAGCGATGATCTTTTCCCTTATTAATTTCGCCTCTTCTTCTAAGCCTTTGACCCTGATCTTAAGTTCCTCAAGTTGTTTTTCCCACAAAGCCTTTTCTTTTTCAGCTTCCTCCAAGTTTCGCCTAAGAAACTCATGTCTTTCTTTTAGCTTGCTTTTAATGGGCTTTCTCAAAAACCAGAAAAGTAAAAAGACCAATAATAAAAAGTTTACGACTTTAAATAAGAACTCCCACATCCTTTTAACTCAAAGGCCTTCCGAGGATTTTTTCTGAAAAACCCTTTGCCAGGTTTTCAGCTAAAACTTCGAGTTCCAAATAAGCACCCTTCAAATCTTCTTCCATTTTCCCCCTCATTACTCGGATCTCCTTCGAAAGCTCTTCCCGAAGTGAGAACAAAAAACTTTCCCTTTCCTTCTTTGCTTCTTCTCGGAGCAAAAGGCCTTCCTTTAGACTTTCTTCTCGTATTTTACGGAGCTCTTCTTCTAAAAACTTTTGCAAACTTTCGGCCTCTTTCCTCAGCTTTTCAGCCTCTTCCTTTTTTCCGAAAATCTTCTGATGGCGTATTTCCAAAAAGCGCAAGAATGGTTTAAAGGCCAATTGGTTTAACAAAAACATAAAAACTATAAAGATGACAAACTGAACGACTAAGCTTTTATCAAGCGAAATCACCCCCTCCCCCTTATGGACTTATTTTATATAACAAAACGTTCCCCTTTTTGCAACTGTTAAGGATTTATGGACATATTATTTCCTTTTTTGAGGAATATTTCAAGAAGCATAAGAGCTGCAGGCGTCATTCCGGGGATCCGAGAGGCTTGTGCCAAGGTTTTGGGGTTGACCTTTTTGAGTTTCTCTTTGATCTCGTTGGAAAGCCCTGGGATTGAAGAGAAATCCAAGTTCTCGGGAATCCTTATGGCTTCAAGGTCTCGGCTTTTTTCAACTTGTTGTTTTTGACGCTGGATGTATCCCTCATATTTAACCTGGAAGGTTACTTCCTCTTTTATGTCCTGGGGAAGTTTCCTGATCTCCGGCAAAAAGAAAACTAAATGATCGAATTCCACTTCGGGTCTTCTTAAGAGTTCTTTTAAGGTCAGGGGTGTTTTTAAGGGCGCTGTCCCTATTTCCTTCAAACGGTCATTAATGTAGGCTTGGGGCTTTAGCTTAAACTCTTCGAGCATCTTCAAGGTTTTTTCGATTAGGTTTTGTTTTTCTAGAAGTTTCTTGTAACGCTCCTCTGGGATTAGGCCCAGCTTATACCCTATGGGCATAAGCCTTAGGTCTGCATTATCTTCCCTTAAAAGGAGCCTATACTCAGCCCTTGAAGGGAACATCCGGTAAGGCTCATCGGTTCCTTTAGTAACCAGATCGTCGATCAATACGCCTATGTAAGCTTTTGACCTTTCAAGAACCAGCGGTTCTTCTCCTCTTACCTTGAGGACCGCGTTTATACCAGCTATAAGTCCCTGAGCGGCCGCTTCCTCGTAACCGGTCGTTCCGTTTATCTGGCCGGCCAAAAACAGCCCCTCTATCAACTTGGTCTCCAAGGTGGGTTCAAGCTGGGTAGGGTCCACGTAATCGTGTTCAATGGCGTAACCGGGTCTAATTATATGAGCCTTTTCAAGACCAGGGATGCTTCTTACCATCTCGATCTGAACTTCCAGGGGTAAACTGTTGGAGATGCCGTTGGGATAATATTCGTTTGTCCTTAAGCCCTCTGGTTCTAAAAAGACCTGATGACGCTCCTTGTCGGGGAATTTGACTACCTTGTCCTCTATGGAAGGGCAATACCTTACGCCTCTGCCCTTTATTATGCCCGTATAAAGGGGTGATCGATCCAGGGCTTTGCGGATGATGTCGTGCGTTTTTTCCGTTGTCCAGGTAAGCCAGCAGGGGACTTGGGGTCTTTCTATTCTCTCGGTGAAAAAGGAAAAGGCCCTTGGCGGATCTTCTCCATACTGAGGGATCATGCTAGAAAAGTCTATGGTTCTTCCGTCAAGGCGAGGAGTCGTTCCTGTTTTAAAACGTCCAAGCCGAAACCCAAGCCTCTCCAGTTCTTCCGATAGCTCATAGGAAGCCGGATCCCCAAGTCTCCCTCCGGGAAAGTTCCGAAAACCTATGTGGATAAGCCCTCTTAAAAACGTACCAGGGGTTATGATTACGGTTTTTCCCAAAAAGACCTCTTCAAGGCCGGTCTTTACACCCTTTATTTTATGCCCGTCCACAAGGAGTTTGGTGACGCTTGTTTGGCGAATGAAAAGATTAGGGGTCGATTCCAGTACCTTTCGCATCTCTATCCGGTATTCCTCCATATCCACTTGGGCTCGTGAGGACCATACGGACATGCCCTTTTTGGTGTTAAGGCGCCTCATTTGAATCATGGTCCGATCGGTGTTTTTGGCCATCTCTCCCCCGAGGGCGTCTATCTCCTTCACCAAATGCCCTTTGGCAAGACCTCCAATAGCAGGATTACAAGACATGTGGGCGATCCTATCCACATTATGGGTCAAAAGAAGTACTGAGGCCCCCATTCGGGCTGCTGCTAAAGCCGCTTCACAGCCCGCATGGCCTCCTCCCACCACTATCACATCGAATACTTCGGGCATATTCATCAGATTTAAAATTATCCAAGCTTTTTCAACTTGGAAAGCCTCTTTAAATGATGTAGCCTTAAAAACGTGGGAGATGTAGTGGGAATAGGGGCGTTAAACCTTGATTTGTTTTATGAGGTCGAGGACTTGGAGGCCTTAGGCCTTCGAAGGGGAAGGGAGGTGGAGAGGGATTTCCAAAAAATGTTAGAACTTCTTCGACTTAATGGCCGTAAGGTAGGCGAAAGCGCCGGTGGTTCAGCGGCCAATACCGTTTTTGCCCTTTCCCGGTTGGGTTTTGAAGTTGGCTTTTGTGGCAAAGTGGGAGAGGATGAAGAAGGAGAGAAGGTCCTCAAAGGAATGGAGGGGGTTGATTTATCCAGGGTCAAAAGGGAAGGTAAGACTGGGCTTTGTTTGGTGATAATAGATAAGGAAAGGGACAGAGCCCTTATCGTTCAACCTAATACCAACGATACCTTGTCCTTTTCGGATCTTGATTTGAGTTACATCTCGCGCTTTAAGATCCTTCACTTGAGTTCCTTTGTGGGGGATACCCCTTTAAAAGCCCAGCTTTCCCTTATAAAAGAACTTCCCTCTCGAGTTCAGATAAGTCTTGATCCGGGAGAACTTTACGCTAAAAGAGGGATAGAGGCCCTTTTGGGAATTTTAAAAAGGAGTTGGATAGTCTTTTTGACGGAAGAAGAGCTTGAGCTTTTGACCGGGAAAAAATTAGAAGAAGGGGCGAAGGAGCTTTTTAAAGTAGGGGTCCAATGGGTTATTTGTAAAAGAGGGAGGAAAGGGGCCATTGCCTTTGGAATGAAAGGTAATTATGTTCTTGAAGCCGAACCCTTAAAAGAGGTGGTTGACAATACCGGAGCCGGGGATGTTTTTAATGCGGGCTTTTTGGCAGGGGTACTTTTGGGGAAAACGGTTGAGGATTGTCTGAAGTTAGGGCATCGATTGGCCTTAAAAAGCCTTAAGGGCTTTGGAAGGTCAAGTTACCCCAGTAAGGAGGACCTTTGCTTATAGGTTGGTTCTCTTCGGGAAGGGATGAGGCGGCAAGAGTTCTTTTAAAGGAAACCCTAAAGGCCATAAAGGAAGGGATTATAAAAGGGGAGATAAGCTTTGTCTTTGTAAACAGGGCTTTTGGTGAATCGGAAGAAAGCGACAGATTTTTGAAGCTGTGTGAAGAATTGGGTTTGAAAACCTTAAGCCTTTCCTCCGAGGCCTTTTTTCCTGGAGAAAAAATTAAGAATAAAGAAAGGTGGAGAAAACTCTACCATGAGGAGGTCCTAAGGCTGATTGAGCCCTTTCCGATGGAGGTGGGCGTTTTGGCCGGTTACATGCTCATAGTAAGCCCTCCTTTTTTGAATCGATTACCCCTTATAAACCTTCACCCAGCTCTGCCTTGGGGACCAAAGGGGACATGGCAAGAAGTGATGTGGGAACTTATAGAGAAGCGCGCAAGAGAAACAGGGGCCATGATTCATCGCGTCACCGAAGAGCTCGACCGTGGTCCGGTGTTGTCCTTTTTTAAGATAAGCCTGAAGGGTCCCCAGTTTGACCCCCTTTGGGATGAATTGGAAAAGGGACAAGTGGAGGATTTGAAAGAGAAGGAAGAGGCTCAACTTCTTTTCAGGCTCATAAGGGAAGAAGAGGAAAAAAGGGAAACCCCACTTTTGATACTGACCTTGAAGGCGCTTTCTGAGGGAAGGATAAAACTCGAATCTCCTCAATCCCTTGATTTAACCCAAGAAATTGAGGACTACTTAAGGAGGAAAGAATGAGAATCTTTATAACCGATTGTGAAGGCCCTATTACCAAAAACGATAACGCCTTCGAACTCTGTTCGAGTTTCATTCCTGGAGGCGACCTCTTATTTCGTACTCTGAGCCGTTATGACGACTATTTGGCCCTTGAAGGGAAAATGAAGGATTATGAAGCGGGTTTTACCTTACGTTTGGTTATGCCCTTCCTTTTGGCTTATGGCCTTGATGTCCAAAAGATGTTTCGTTTCAGCTTCGAACGTTTGACCTTGATGCCTCGTGCCATTGAGGCTATGAGGGTCATAAGGGGATTGATGCCTCTTTTTGTGATAAGTACCAGTTACCAGCCTTATCTTAAGGCCTTAGCAGGGGTTATAGGTCTTTCTTGGGATTGTATTGTATGTACCAGGATCTCCATTGAGAACGTAAAGCTTGATGAAAAGATCGTAAGAAGACTCCAAGAAATTGCCGAATGGGTGATTTCCCTTGGTGAAATTGAGGAGTTCGATTTCGATACCATAAATAGGCTTAATGAGGTATTTTTTAAGGAGTTTTTCGAAGAACCAATAGCTCAAATTATGAGAAGTGTTCATCCTATAGGCAGTAAAGGGAAAAGGGCGGCGGTAAAGGAAATAGCAAAAAGAACGGGTTCAAGCCTGGAGGAGGTCATTTACGTAGGAGATAGCATAACCGATTGCGAGGCCTTGAAGGAGGTGAGGCTATCAGGGGGATTAGCCATCGCCTTTAACCCGAACCGTTATGCCCTCCAAGAGGCGGAAGTGGTATGTCTTTCGGAGGATGCCTCTCCGCTTGTGGTATTCGGTTATCTGTTTCTTAAAGGGGGGAAGGAGGAGGTGATTAAAGCTGTCATGAACTGGAATGAGGAGTATCTGCTCAAAAGGGGCGTTCCTCCGGAATGGCTTCCCAAAGGAGAAGTGGGCCTTATAGAGAGGGAGAACCTTGAGTTTTGGACTTTTCGAAGCGAGAGTTTTCGCAAAGAAGTTCGAGGGGTAAAAATAGGAGAATTAGGTTGAGGGAAAAGAGGCTATTTCTTATATTATCATATCTTCTTTTGTTTTTGGCCTTTTATCTCTTCTTGAAAATCCTCTTACCCTTTGTGGCCTCTCTTTTTTGGGCGGTCATCTTCGTGGTGGCTTTTTATCCGGTAAACCGGGCTTTGAAAGTCCTTTTGCGGGGCAGAAAGGGGGTTTCTGCCGGTATCTGCACTTTGATGGTGGTGCTTTTGATCGTCATACCTCTTGTTTATCTCACCACCTTATTGGCGAAAGAATTGACTTATGCCTATCAATATTTTGAGAATCTCATAGAGTCAGGGGCGTTTGCAAAGATGATAAAAGAACTCGAAGATTCAAAACTAATCCAAAGGCTTCTTGAACTCCTCTCCAACGGAAATCAACCTCTCCAGCTTGAAGATGCCCTTCTGATCTTGGGCCAAAAAATCACCCGATTTTTGGCCTCTCAAACGACCCTATTGGTAAAGAAGGTCTCTCTGGGGGTGGTGCAGTTTTTGGTCATGCTCGTGGCCATTTTTTACCTTTTAAGGGATGGGGATTTATTACTGGAAAAACTTAAAGAGGTTTTGCCTTTAGAGAAAGGGGAGAAAGAGGAACTGATCCGACGTATTCACGAGATGATAATCGCAAGCCTTTATGGAAACGTGCTTGTAGCGATGGTCCAAGGCTCACTTGGAGGGATCGGATTTTGGATAGTAGGTTTGCCTTCTCCTATATTATGGGGAAGTGTGATGGCCCTTCTTTCGCTTCTTCCGGTAGTAGGGGCTTACCTTGTATGGGTACCTGCTTCATTGTGGCTTTTTTTTGGTCAGGGAGAATTGTGGAAAGCCCTATTCCTGGCAGGTTGGGGGGTTTTGGTGGTAAGTACCGTTGATAATCTCTTGAGGCCCATTTTCATAAGCGAAAGGGTAAAGGTTCATCCTTTGCTTTTATTTTTCGCCATTTTGGGGGGTATAAAGGCCTTCGGCATTTTGGGGGTTGTGGCTGCTCCGGTGATCGTGGCCTTTAGCTTGGCCATTTTCGACTTCTACACAAAAAGGCCAAAGCCTTCCCAGCCGGGAACCGAGTAAATTTTCAAGGCAGGAAGCTCCACACAGGTAAGTTGCCCCCCGTAAACCGCACCGGTATCGATTCCAATCTTATTTTCCATTATGAGGACTTGCCTCAATGGGGTATGGCCAAAGACCACGATCTTTCCGAAATCCTGTTTTGACATGATGAATTCGCCCCTTATCCAGAGAAGGTCCATTGGGTTCTGTTTTTCAAGGGGTATACCTGGTCTTAATCCCGCATGGACAAAAAGGTATTGTTCGGTTTCATACCATAGGAGAAGGGATTCGAAAAATTGGAGATGTTCTTCCGGTAATTTGAACTTTCCACCTTCCATATAACTTCGAATGGTCCCTCCTCCTCCGTTGTAAAGATAAAGGTCAAGATCTTGTCCAGTTTTCACCCACCGAAGGAACATGTCTTCGTGATTTCCCAAAAGACAGACCACATGAGGATATTCCCTTTTTAACCTTATGATCCTTTCCACTACCCCCCGAGGATCAGGCCCTCGGTCTACGTAATCACCGATAAAAACCAACATGTCCTCTTGGGGGTTAAGGTGTGGTTGGATCTTCTCCAAAAGCCTCTCTAAGGACTCCAAACACCCGTGAATATCACCGATTGCGAAATAACGCCTTACTTTCTCCCCACCCACCAACTCTCTTCGTCCTGATCAAACCACCAATCACAATAATGGCGTTCCAGGATAGCTTTTGCAAGTTCAAATCCAGTTTGGGTCCTGAGCCTCTTTAAAGCATATTTCAACCATTCCTCAGCATAAGGATTTCCCAAGTCCTTTTGCTCCTTAAGTTCCAGGATCAATTCAATCTGATCCGCATCATGAGAAAGTTTTGCCTCAAGCGTTTCTCCTTCCTTGAATTCCTTAAAAAGCTCCAGGATCTCTCTTAAGTCCGTACCTTTAAGGGCATCCTCCAAGGCTTTTTCTTCCTTAACTTGGACATATTTTTTATAAACGTAATTTTGATCACCTGTTCGAGACTCCGGAAGATCGTGCACTAGGCACATGAGGACTGTTTTAAAAATATCAGCATTTCCCTCCATCTTGGCAAGGCAGTAGCCTATAAGAGCCGTTCGGAAAAGATGTTCGGCGACCGATTGTTCCCCAGAGCCGAGGAACTGGTAACCCGTTCGAGGGGTTTTTTGGAGGATACCCAGTTCAAAAAGGAAATCGGCCAGTTTCTTAAGCTCCATTTCGAATCTCTCCTTGTTGACAAGTATGGGTCTTATGTATTAAACATCCTTAAAAGGTCGGGTTTCAAGCCCGGCTTTTTGTATTGAGTTAAAGGAGGAAAAGGTGAGGACTTTTCATTTAACAGCTGAAGAGGCACGGAATCAAAGGAAATGGTACTTAGTTGACGCCACAGGTAAGGTCTTAGGCCGCTTAGCGGCCCAAATAGCTAAAATTCTTCGAGGAAAACATAAGCCGATCTTCAGCCCCCATCTTGACGTGGGGGATTTTGTGGTGGTGGTAAACGCCGATAAGATACGTTTAACGGGCGCCAAGTGGCATAAAAAGCTCTATTTTAGGCATTCGGGTTATCCAGGAGGGATTAAGGTTGAGACCGCTCAGCAATTATTCTCCCGTAAGCCCGAGGAGTTATTAAGGCTTGCGGTAGCGGGGATGTTACCCAAGAACCGTCTTGGACGAAAGCTTTTGAAAAAGCTAAAAATATATAGGGGACCTGATCATCCTCATAAGGCTCAAAACCCCGAACCTTTGAACCTTGAGGAGTAAAGGAGGTTTAAATGGAAGTACAACGGTTTTATGGAACGGGTAAGAGAAAAACGGCTATAGCGCGAGTTTGGCTAAAAATGCCCGGAGAGGGCCGTATTATCGTAAACAAGAGGGATTTTGAAAATTATTTTCCTCGAGAGACTTTACGGCTCATAGTGCTTCAGCCGTTTAGGCTCACCGATACCTTGGGGAAATTTGATGTGCTTGTAAACGTAAAAGGAGGAGGCATTTCGGGACAAGCAGGGGCTATAAGGCATGGCATAAGTAGAGCCCTTGTGGCTTATAACCCCGACCTGCGTACGATTTTGAAGAAAGCTGGCTTACTCACCCGAGACGCCAGAAAGAAAGAGAGGAAAAAGTACGGGCAAAGGGGCGCTCGGGCTCGGTTCCAGTATTCGAAACGGTAAATGGATTCCCTAAAAGTAGGAATAATCGGGGCAAGTGGTTATACAGGCGGGGAGTTAATAAGGCTTTTGAGTAATCATCCAAAAGTAGAGATCCTCCTTTTAACCGCCGAAAAGCAAAAGGGCAAATCCCTAGAGGAGGTGTTTCCGGGTTTTAAGGGATTGAAGCTGCCTAAACTTGAGCCATTGGATTTGCCTTCGATTTCTCAGAGGGCAGATCTTTACTTTTTGGCCCTTCCCCATAAGACCTCGATGGAGGTGGCCAAGGCATTAATTCAAAATGGGAAAAGGGTCATTGACCTTAGCGCCGATTTTAGACTCAAGGACGTGGAGCTTTACCAGAGGTGGTATGGTGTTCACAGTTGTCCTGAGCTTCTTAAAGAGGCCGTTTACGGGTTGCCCGAGCTTTATAGGGATAAGATAAAAGATGCTCAGCTTGTGGCGAACCCCGGGTGTTATCCCACCTCGGTTTTATTGGGGCTTTTGCCGTTGGCTGAGAAAAGGCTAATAGAAGGAAGGATCATAGCGGACTCAAAAAGCGGGGTAAGTGGGGCCGGAAGAAGCGTAAGGGAAGATCTGATGTTCACGGAGGTGGCCGAATCCTTTCGAGCTTATCAAGTTTTGGAACATCGCCATTTACCTGAAATGGAGCAAGAGCTTGAAAATCTCCTCGGAGAAAAACCGCAACTGGATTTTGTCCCTCATCTTTTGCCCATTAACCGAGGGATACTCTCGACCATATATGTGAACCTGAAGGTCTCGATGACCGAAAAAGACCTTTATGAGCTTTACCTCGAGCGCTTTTCGAAAGAGCCCTTTGTAAGAGTCCTTGAACCAGGGTGCTTCCCTTCCACTTCCCAAGTTAGAGGGAGCAATTTTTGTGATATAGGTCTTAGGGTAAAAGACAAAAGAGCTGTACTCATCACCGCAATTGATAACCTCACAAAAGGGGCCTCGGGTCAAGCCGTCCAAAACATGAACATAATGATGGGATGGCCAGAGACTACGGCTTTGACTTCCCTTCCGCTTTTCCCTTAAGAACTTGCCCTCCGAAGAAAAAGAGGGTAAATTAGAACAAAAGTATTACGAGGAGAACAAGAGTGGGGAAAAGGACTGTTCCAGCGGTTTATCAAGTGGGGAAGGTCCTTTCGTATTTGGCGAAGGGGCCTAATTTTAAGGTAAAACTTACCGATATAGCTCGTGATCTGGGGTTTCATAAGAGTCGGGTTTATTATATTTTGAACACCTTGCGGGAATTTGGGCTTGTAGAGAAGGATCCATCCACTAAAGCCTATTCGCTTGGTCCAGCTCTTATTTTCATGGGAGAAAAGGTGCTTGAAAACCTAGATTACAGGCGCAAGGCGGAGCCATTTCTTAAGGAGCTTGCTCGATTTACGGGGTGTACTGCTTTTTTGGGTAAGGTTTCAGAAGGAAGGATATATGTGGTAGCTAAAGAGTATGCTGATGACGGGGTAAAGATAACTATTCCCTTAGGGTATAGGTTCCCTTTAAGTTATGGGGCGCTGGGGAAGATAATGCTCGCCTTTGGGGATGAGGAACTGAAGAAAGTCCTTTTAGAGGAGGAACGCTTGAGACTTTGGGCTAAAAGGGTAAATCTTGAGGAGGAACTTTCCCGTTTTCGCGAACAAGGATATGCGGAGGATTTAAGAGAAGTGGATATAAGGTTTAGTAGTATAGCTGCACCTATACTTGATCCTGCGAGGAAGATATTCGGAATGGTTTTTATTGTGGGGACCTTTGATGAACTTACTGCTCACTTTTACGGCCCTCATGTGGCCTCAACAGCTAAGGAACTCTCCAAGGTGATCTGTGGTAGCTTTTAAGTTTACTCTTTTAGCTTAACCACGTCGCCTTCTCTGACGCCTGAACCTTCAATCAGAGAAGCCTGAGCGTTATCGATACCTAAGAAACCCGTTATTTTAATAGAAGCTTTCTTTGGCCCGAGGGATCTGCCGAGAACTTCTCCAGTTACTGGGTGATGGATTTGAGGGCCAACTGAATAAACCTCTAATTCCTGTCCGATTCTCAGCCCCGAGTTTTTTCCCGCATTAAGGTAGATTTCCCCTTCCTTTACCATAAGTACCGAAGTTCTCCATTCGAGCTTCGAAAGCCCCAAAAGGATACCGTCTCTTATCTGTTTTAAGGCTTCATCTAAGGCCTTTTCCAGAGCCTTCTCACTTCCTTCTTTTCCTTGAAAAATGGGAAAAGAGACAGTACTTTGGCCGAACGCGAGTTTTAAGGGTCTTGTACTTTCAGTATCTATGAGTTCCGCTTCGATCCTTACCAATAAGTATATCTGCTGGGCATCTTCGCCCCTTAGGATTTCCTTTATCCTTCCTCTTACTAAGCCCTGGACGCCATAAAGCCTCCACAAATCCCATAAGTTTTGAGAAGCCACCTGAGGTGAGACCTTGAGCTCTTCTGGCTTAAGGGGTAGGCAGGATTGAGTTTCTTGGAGGGCCTTTTGTAATAGTTCTTGAGCCCTCTGTCCGACCCCTCTGAACTTGTGTTCCAGGTGAGAATCTTCAAAGGAGAGTATCAGCAGTTTATATTTCAAAGGCCCAGGTAGTACGGTTGGTTTAACTATAAGCTCTTCTTTTTTCTCAATGCCTTTTGGCGGCATTGCCACATAAGGCCTTGTTGTATAGGTGGTGGCGCTTCTTGGGCTTTCAGGCCTTTGACGGCTTACCTCCCATTGGAGTTCCGCCTTCCTTTCCTCGGGCTTTTCCTTTTTAAAAAGAGCGCACGAAAAAAGTCCTAATGAAAGCAGTATAAGTAAGACCCATTTACCTCTCATTTGTTTCCTCCTTGAGCTTGAATATTATCGGGGTCATCTCCTCGGTATAAGACCCCTTTTGATCGAAAATGTAAAGAGGAGGTTCTACCACAAGGCCCTCTTTTCCTCCTTTGATGCCTTCAACTAAGACCATCTTGGCCTCTTCTTTAGGTTTCGGATGAACGAACCTTATTTTTTTTGGTTCAAGCCTTCTTTTTCTCATCTCCACCAGAAGGGTGATAGCCCTTTTTTGGGGATAGATGAAATAACACCGTCCTTTTTCTTTAAGCAAATAGGAGGTGGCATTAAGAAAATCCTCAATAGTGCCCATGATCTCATGTCTTGCCAAGGCCTTTTTGTTTTCAGGGTTGATCCTGCCCGACGAGGCGGGGTAATAAGGAGGATTACTTACAACCACCTGGAAACTTTGGGGAGAAAAGTGACGTTCTATCTCCTTCACATCCCCTTCAATTATCCTTATCCTCTCAGAGAGACCGTTCATTTTTACGTTTTCTTGAGCAAGTTCGAAAAGGTCCCTTTGGATTTCAATCCCCCATAATTCTTCGAGGTACGAATATTTTTTCCCCAAAATGATCAGAATGACTCCATTGCCTGTACCAAGCTCTATGAGTTTTTCTCCTTTTTTAACCTTCACAAAAGAAGCTAAAATGGGAGCATCTATTGAGAAACGGTATCCATCACTCGGTTGAAAAAGCTTTATCTCTCCCTGGAAAAGCCCATCAAGTGTCCACTTCACAATCTGCCTCAAAAAGTTGGTAAAAGACCAATCCCGTCAGAACCTTCGGGTAAAAATACGTGGACTTTTTGGGCATTATCTCTCCCTTCTCGACCACCCTTTCCAGTACTTCCCGCTTAACGCCCCTTAAAAGGAAGACCATATCCGCTCCTTCACAAAGAGCTCTAAGGGCTTCTTCTCGATCCTTGGTAAAACTAATTTTCCCCCCTGTTTCCTCAAGCAGGAGCTGGTCCACCAGCACCGAATCAACGCCTTCTAAATGGGGAGGGATGGGGAGGTCCTTTAATGGGAAAAGAAGTTTTGGGTTACCTTTTTTAGAAAAAAGGACAATCGCTTCTCCTTCCCTATGGGCCTCAAGGGCCAGATCGAAAGAGGTCTCTTTGACCTTAAAGAATTCTCGAATCTTTCTCATAATTGATGTCTCTTCTACTCCATAAACGATCCGGTGAACCGGTAATATCAAAAGTCCCTCAGATAGAAGATCCGTAAGGTACATGGAGACGTAGTTAAAGGGGGAATCTTCGTCCTTTATGCCTAAGTAGTTCCTTAAAGCCTTAGCTGCCTTAAGCCTATGATGGCCATCGGCTATTAAGAGCCTTTGTTCTTGTAATTTCTCCTGAAGAAAAGAAATAAGAGAAGGTTCCTTCAGGGTCCACAGTTGATGCTTGACGCCTTCGTCATCGGTGAGTTCAAATTTGGGTTTTTCCCCTTCTAAAGCCTTAAAGGTCTTTTCAATCTCGCCTTTTGCATCTTGATAAAGCGAAAAGATTTCCCCCGTCTGGATTCCTGTAATTTTTAAAAGAGTAAATCTTTCACTTACGACTTCTTCCATGGTGTTTTCGTGTTCCTTTAAGGCTTGATCTTCAAGCTCAACTAACGCGATAAAGCCCCATCGGGTATAAGTCTTACCATCATAGGAAAAGACCTGTTTATAAGGATAAATAGAAGGTTCCTCCTCCCTTTTAAGGACCCCCTTTTTTAGCCAAGCCAAAAGCGTCTTTTTGGCCTCCTCAGGGCCCTCGGGAAGTATAAGCCTTACCACGTTAAAAGGGCTTCTTTTTAAAAACTCTTCTTTCATCCGAGGAGTTATCACATCATAAGGGGGTGTTACGACCTTTTTTATTTCTACTTCTTCCGAAAAAAACAATCCTCGAAAGGGCTTTATCTTCGGCACTTTACCACCTCTTCCTCACCTTTACCCCTTTTTGGGTCAGGTAGTCCTTTATCTCCTTAATGGTGTATTGGTTATAGTGTACCATGGAGGCTATTAAGGCTGCATCAGCTTTTCCTTCGGTAAGCACTTGGAACAAATGCTCGGGATGCCCCGCTCCCCCTGAGGCCACAACCGGAATGGAGACGTTTTCGGAGATCATCCGCGTTATACGGAGTTCATACCCCTGTTGAGTCCCATCCGCATCAATGGAATTAAGGCATATCTCACCCGCTCCAAGCCTTTCCGCTTCCTTTGCCCACCATAAGGCATCAATCCCAGTAGGGGTTCTACCACCATTTATCCAAACCTCATACCCCGAAGGGATCCTCTCGGATTGCCCCACATAAAGCACATCCATTCCCAACACTATGGATTGGCTACCGAAGGCCTTTGCCCCCTCGTAGATGAGATTGGGATTTTTTACGGCCGCCGTGTTAATAGAAACCTTTTCGGCTCCCGCTAAAAGGACCATCCGCATCTCCTCAAGGCTCTTAATACCCCCTCCTACTGTCAAGGGGATGAAGATCTCCTTGGCCACTTCCCTAACCAGGTCTATCACGATCCTCCGACTTTCAGCTGAGGCTGTTATATCATAAAAAACTATCTCATCGGCTCCCTCTTCATAATACCTACGGGCCATCTCAACGGGATCGCCCACTGGTACATTATCCTTAAACTTCACCCCTTTGGTGGTTTTCCCCTCCTTTATGTCGAGACACACCACGATCCTTTTACTTAGCACCTTAAGCCCTCCATTTGCAGAAATTTTCGAGCATTTTAAGACCAGGTCTTCCGCTTTTTTCAGGATGAAACTGAACCGCCCACAAATTACACTTAGCTACCGCCGACGTAAACTCCACCCCATACTCCGTTACGCCTATTATCACCTCCCGATCTTCCGGAACCGGAAAGAAACTATGAACGAAATAAAACTCATGCTCTTCCTCTATCCCCTCAAAAAGAGGATGTTCCCTCACCTTCTTCACACTGTTCCATCCCATATGAGGAACCTTAAGCCTCTCCCCTTCCATCCCATAAAGGGGTTGCGGAAACCTTACCACCTTCCCCTTCAAAAGTCCAAGCCCTTTTACCCCGTCCTCTTCGGTCTCTTCAAATATAATCTGAATCCCCAAACATATCCCAAGCATGGGCCTCCCTAAGCGGAAAAACTCTTTTAAAGCCTCATCAAGCCCAAGCCTTTTGAGGTTCGCCATGGCCGAGCCAGCCGCCCCCACCCCAGGGAATATGACCCTTGAGGCCTTAAGAACCATTTCGGGATCGGAAGTTATGAAACACTTATACCCCAAATGATCCAAAGCCCTTTTCACACTTGTCAAATTACCTGCTTGATAATCCAAAATGGCTATCATTATCTTATTTTTTCTTTTTTATTACTTCTTCTTCTATTACTTCTAAAAAGACCTTGACAATCTCTGGATCAAAGTGCTTTCCTGATTGAGAGACAATGTATTCAAGGGCCTTTTCCTTGCTAAAAGGAGGCCTATAAGGTCTTTCACTTGTTAAGGCATCCCAAACATCAACAATTGCAAATATTCTTGCAGGAAGAGGAATTTCTTCTCCCTTTAAGCCCTTTGGATATCCTGAGCCATCCCATCTCTCATGGTGGTAAAGGGGAATTTCTAAAGCAGGTGAAAGAAATTCAATTTCTTTGAGCATGTTATACCCATATTCACAGTGTTTTTTCATAATTTCCCATTCCTCATCATTTAAAGGACCAGGTTTGAGAAGAATACTATCAGGAATACCGAGTTTTCCAATATCATGAAGCAAAGCTCCCCATTTTATATATCTCAAATTTTCTCCCCTAATTCCTAATCTTTCGGCTATTTTTATTGTTAGCTCTGTTACCCTTTGAGAATGTCCTTCAGTCTCTTTATCCCTTAAGTCAAGAGCATAAGAAAGGGCTTCAATTGTCTGATCATAAGCTAAAAGAAGATCTTCTTTAGTACTTTGAAGCTCAAACAAAAGCTTTGCATTTTCAAAAGCCATTGAAATTTGACCGACTAAAGCTTCCAAAAATTCAATCCATTCCTCCTCCTCCTCCTCAAATTTTTCCCTTTTAAACACTTCAACTATTCCAAGAATCTTTCCCTTTGCTATCATTGGACAGGCATAATAATTACTAAAACCTCTCTCTTCCATAATCCTTTTTCTCAATGGTTCATCCATTTCTTCAAAGCTTGCTTTAATAATTCTTCTTTCTTTTGCTGCCCTTCCAGGGATAAACTTTCCTATTTTGATGCATTGTTTTTTTAGTTCTTCATTTGTTAAACCTTTTTGAATTTTTAACTTAAATTCTTGGGTAAATTCATCAAACTCAAGTAAACTTAATGTGTCTAATTGAAGCAAAGAAACTGCCTCATTAACAAACACCTCATGGATAACCCTTATATCAAAGCTCGAAAGTATTGCAAGGTCAATGTTTCTTAAAGCTGCGATTTTATTTAATCTCTGATTTGCTTTCTCAAAAAGAAAAGATTCTAGGAAAACAAGACTAAGAAGATTTGAAAAGGAATTAAAGATTTCAATAGTTTCGGGGGTAAAGAAGCTTTTTCTTTTGCTGTAAAGATTAATACTTCCTTGAACTTCTCCTTTTTCATCTTTTATTGGAAAGGAAGCAGAGGATTTAAATCCATATTTTTTAGCAATAGGAAACCATATTTTGTAGTCTGGAGTTTTCATATCCTTTAAAATTTGTGGTATTCCAAATCTCATGGCCTTTCCAGTAGGACCCATTCCATACTCAGATTCGTCCCATCTTACTTTTATCTGTTTCGGATAAGGATGATCCAAAGGATATTGAGCGAAAACACTTACAGAACCATCCTTTTCTTTTTTCCCAATCCAACAAAGCTCCAAGCCTAAATTTTCGACGCAAATCTTAGAAATAATTTGAGCCCTTTCTTTGAGATCCAAAGATTTTAATATTTCATGTAATCCTTTATAAAGAGCAAAAAGGACCTTATTTGCCCTCATTTAATAAAACTCTCCAAAGGGACTGGTTCGTTTAAATAATAACCTTGCACATAATCACACATAAGAAGCCTTAAAATCCTAAATTGTTCTTCATTCTCAACTCCTTCCGCAATTGTTTTAATGTTAAGCCTTTTTGCAAGGTCTATAATAGTTTGAACAATTGCCAAAGCCTTTGGTTCATCAAGCATCCTTCTTATAAAGCTTATGTCAATTTTTATAAAATCAATAGGAAGGGTTTCAATGTAAGAAAAAGAGGAATATCCTGTTCCAAAATCATCTATCGCAATTTGTATGTCAAGGTCTTTTATTTTACTAATGATTTTTACAGTGTCTTTTTCTAAAAACAACCTTTCAGTAATTTCACAAACAAAAGGATAACCGAGTGTTTTTCTTAAATCATGAAGCTTTGAAAAAATTTCTGGGGAAATAAAGGATTTTGCTGAAAGGTTTATGGAAAGTGGAATTCTAATTTTGGGCCCAATTTTTTTGATTTCTTCAAAAAGATAATTCTCAACTTTTGAAATTAATCCTGAACTTTCAAGGAAATCTATTATAGTGGCTATAGACTCAACTTTCTCATTTTCTTTAATCCTCGATAAAATCTCAATACCCCCAATCTCCTTGTTTGAAGTTGAAAAATAAGGTTGACCATAGAGAAGGAATTTTCTTTCACTTAGTAACTTGGCCACTTTTTCCCTTTGAGAGATAAAAGCTTTAACTTCTTCTTCTAGCTCTTTTTCATAAACCGAGAAGGTATTTTCTCCCTTTTTCTTTGCTTTCTCAAGTGCAGAAAAAGCTTTAGAGAAAAGTTCTTCAAAGGTGCTACCATCTTCAGGATAAGAAGAAGCTCCGATGTTTACTGTTAAAAGTATAGATTTTTCATCGATTATAAATGGATTGTAAAAACATTCAAAGATGTCTATTATTAAGGATCCTATCTTTTCTTTTGAAGTTTCAAAAAGTACTATTAGAAATTCATCTTTCTCTGTTTTCCCAATAAAGCTTTGGAGAGGAAGGATGTTCTTCAGTCTGTGGGTTATTTCTTTGAGTAAAGTTTCAATAAAAGGGACTCCATAAATTAGCCTCAAATTGCTAAATCCGTATATATCAACTATTAAAATGGTAAGTGGCTTATTGTATCTTTCAATATGAGTGTTAACCAATGTGGAAAAAGCCCTCTCGTGAGGGATTTCCGTAAGGGTATCGAATGTGACTATTTCTAAACTTTGGAGATTTTCCTTTTCTAAAATATTTTCCCCTAAGTAAATAAAACCAATCTCTTTCCCGTTCTTTTGCAGAAGATTAATTTCTATACGAAGATAGAAGGGTAGAGTATCTTTGGTTCTTCCTTCGATAAATCCGTGATAGGCTTTTTGTGTTTTTAAAATTTGTTGAAGGTTTTGGGGGTATACGAAGAAGAAAAAAACAGATCTACCGACGAGGTCATTTTTTTGGCAATGCAAAACTTTTAAGGCTCCTTTATTCGCGTAAAGGATCTTTCCATGTAAATCGGTGATTAGGCATAAAAATGTAGAATTATCAATTCCACTAAAGAGGAACTCATAGATTTCCCCTTGCGTTAAACGGTTTGCCATTTTTAAAAAAATTATGTTGTTATATATTTAAATTAAAGGAGTAAGGCTTTTATTTTCAAGTGAAAAAATGCTTTTTCATTAGGGCTCACTTGACGGTACTTTAAGCGGATGTTAATTAATGAAAAGGGGCGCCCATAGCTCAGCCCGGATAGAGCGAGGGACTACGAATCCCTAGGTCAGAGGTTCGAATCCTCTTGGGCGCGCCAGAAGGTGATGGACGAGCGGCTTATTTATTTTATGAAGATGGCGTTGGAGGAGGCTTGGAAGGCCTTTGAGGAGGGGGAGGTCCCGATAGGGGCTGTTTTGGTTAAGGGTGATGAGGTTTTGGTGCGGGATCATAATCGGACCTTAAGTTTAGGTGATCCGACGGCTCATGCAGAGATTTTGGTTTTGAGGGAAGGGGCTCGCGTTGTGGGCAATTACAGGCTTAACGGGACTGAGCTTTATGTGAGTGTTGAGCCTTGTTTGATGTGCAGTGGTGCTCTTGTGTGGGCGCGGGTTGAGAGGCTTATATTTGGTTGTAGGGATGAAAAGGGTGGGGCTTTGAGCCTTTATGGGGTCTTTTCGGATGGCAAGTTGAACCATCGCCCTGAGGTAGTTGAAGGGGTTTTAGCTGAGGAGGCAAGGGAGCTTTTACAACGCTTTTTTAAGGAGCGGAGAGGTACCGAAGCGGTCGTAACGGGGCCGACTCGAAATCGGCTGTGCCGCTAAAAGCGGCACCGTGGGTTCGAATCCCACCCTCTCCGCCAGCTTTCCGAACGCCTTGATCCACCAGGAAGAAGGAGTATAATTTGATGTGCGGAGAGATGCCCGAGCTGGCCGAAGGGGCACGACTGGAAATCGTGCGTGCCGCCAAGAAGCGGCACCGAGGGTTCGAATCCCTCTCTCTCCGCCAAGTCATCAGTGTCGATAACCGGGCCCTGCGCACCGGTCAGGTTATGAACCCCGCCAGGCCCGGAAGGGAGCAACGGTAGTAACCTCGGCTGGTGGCGCAGAAAGCCTGGTTATCGACAGTGAAGATTTGACATGTCTTACCTGGTACTTGCGCGCAAATGGAGGCCCCAGACCTTTGAAGAGGTAGTGGGGCAAGAAGTGGTGGTAAGGACCCTTAAAAACGCCATCCTCAAGGGGCGGATCGCCCACGCCTATTTATTTTCGGGGCCCAGGGGAGTCGGAAAGACCTCAACTGCCAGGATCTTGGCCAAAGCCTTAAATTGTGCGGAGGGGCCTACTCCCTATCCTTGTAACAAATGCCAAAGCTGTAATGAGGTCACTTCGGGTACATCCCTTGATGTGGTGGAGATAGATGGTGCTTCTCATACAGGGGTCGATAACATTCGGGAGCTTAAAGAGGCCATTTCTTACAAGCCCATGCGTTCCCGGTATAAGGTTTACATAATAGATGAAGTGCACATGCTTTCGCAAAGCGCTTTTAACGCCCTTTTGAAGACCCTTGAGGAACCGCCTCCTCATGTGGTTTTCGTTTTTGCCACAACCGAGCCCAATAAGGTTCCTCTTACGGTGCTTTCTCGATGCCAAAGGTTTGAGTTTCGGAGAATTCCTCCTGAGTTGATATTTGGGCATTTGAAGAAGATCGCGGAAGCTGAAGGGATTTTTGCCGATGAAAAGGCTTTGAGGCTTCTTGCGGAAAAGGCCGATGGGAGTCTGAGGGATGCTCAAAGCCTTTTGGATCAGGTAGCGGCTTATGGTGGTGGGGAGAGCATCACCGAGGAGATGGTGAAGGAGGTCCTTGGGATTCCCGAAAGGTGGATGCTGGAAAAATTGGCTCAATCTCTTGTTCAAGGGGATTTAAAGGAAGGCTTTAGGATAATAGAAGAGCTTTACGAAAGGGGAATTCCTTATGACGAGTTTCTTTTTGAGTTCATGAAGTACTTACGGAACTTACTGCTTGAGGGGAATAGGGGTTTTGACCCCTTCCAATTGCGTTTTTGGCTTCAGCTTTGCCTACGAGCCGAATCCCAGATGAGAAAAGGAGATCTGGACAGGTTGATCTTAGAGGTCACTTTGATGGAAATGGCCTACTGGAGGGATCTTGTATCGGTGAAAGAACTTTTGGAACGTTTTGAGGAGGAGCCGGACTTAAGGCTTGAGGAAGTTGAAGTTACAGGGATAAAGGTTCAAGAAGAAAAAGGGGAGGAGAAAATAGAAGAGAAGCCCTTAATCAAAGAAGAAATGAGGCGCGAAGATGCCATTCCTGTGAGGTTCGATTTTGATTGGGAGGCCTTTCAAAAGGAGGTTTCGGCAGAAAGCCCCATCATCGGGGCTTTTTTGGCTCAGACTAAATACTTGGGAAATGAGGATGGTCGACTGAAGATAGGGGTTCCATCGGGTTTTCTGCTGGAGAGGCTTTTGGAGAGGGAAGTTAAGGAAAGGATCTTGAAGGTTTTAAGGTCCCTATGGGGTGGGAAGGGAGAAGTCCAGTTTATACTTTTAGAGGAGGCTCCAAAAGCCAAGGCCAAAGATCAAGATGTTTCTTCCTTCCTAAAGGAAGTCCTTCGAGTTTTAGGGGGTGAAGTGATTGAAGAGCGTACTATCAATTAAAAATGGAAATTTTAGAAAAGGTTGAATTACTACCACAAAAACCTGGTATATATCTCTTCAAGGACGAAAGGGGCCAAATCCTTTACATAGGAAAGGCCAAGGACATAAGGAAACGGGTTCGTTCTTACTTTCAGGGGCCAAAAGACGCAAAGACTTCCATAATGCTTTCGAAAATAAGGGATGTAGAACCCATAGTGACCCATAACGAAAAGGAGGCCCTTATCCTTGAGGATGCTTTGATAAAGCAACATAAGCCTCCTTATAACATAAAACTTAAGGACGACAAGAATTACCCCTTTTTACGCCTTGATCCCAACGAAGCCTTTCCTCGGCTTCAAGTGGTGAGAAGACCCAAGGATGACGGGGCCTTTTATTTTGGGCCTTTCCCTTCCTCTCAATCACTTAAGGAGACGTTGAAGGTGTTGGGAAGCGTATTTTCTTTACGCAAGTGCAGTAACTCCCAGATGGCCCATAGGTCAAGGCCTTGTTTAAATTATCAGATGAAAAGATGTCTAGGCCCCTGTTGTAATCAAGTAGATCCTGAGGAATATAGAAGTTTAGTGGAACAGGTGAAAAGGTTTCTCCAAGGTGGAGCCGAGGAGGTGATGAAGGAGCTCGAAAGAAAAATGTATGAAAAAGCAGAATCCCTTGATTTTGAGGAGGCGGCTCTTTTGAGGGATAGGCTTCAAGCCCTAAGAAAGGTCCTTGAGCCTCAAAAGATTGTGCTTTTGGACCGCTCAAATAAAGATGTAATAGCTTTTGAAAGAAATGGCGAGAGGGTTCGTTTCTTTCTTCTTTCCATAAGAGGGGGTAAGCTTTTAAGCGGAAAGGGTTTCGAGTTTAAAGATGTGGGGCTTCCGGAGGAGGAGGTTTTACTCTCATTTTTGAGCCAGTATTATCAAGGACAGGGATTCAAGGCCTCAAACGAAGTGATCGTTCCTTTTGAGCTTGAGGATGCTTCTATGCTTGAGAGTTTGGGTATAAGGGTTCATCCGCCCCTGGATGAAAGAGAAAGGGAACTTTTAGAGATGGCCTTTGAGAACCTTCGTTTAAGAACTGAAAGTACCCATTCTGTACTTGAGGAATTGAGGAGGCGGTTTCGCCTTAAGAAAGTTCCTTATCGCATTGAGGCTTTTGATATTTCGGAACTAAGTGGGAAAGAAGCGGTCGGATCGATGGTGGTTTTTCTTGAGGGGAAGCCTTCCAAAAACCAATGGCGGCGTTTTCGTATAAAGGAGGTGAAGGGGATTGATGACTACGGCATGTTGGAAGAGGTTTTGAGAAGACGCCTTTTAAAGGCCAAAGAGGAAGGGGTTTTTCCCGATCTTCTTTTGATCGATGGAGGCAAGGGGCATTTAAAGGTGGCTTTGAAGGTTTTAAAGGAGATGGAACTTGAAGGGATTGATTGTCTTTCGATCGCCAAGGCTCGAGAGGGAGAAAAGGAGGATAAAGTCTATCTACCTCATGCGCGAGACCCCATTCCCTTAAGGGAAGGTAAAAGGTGGGCCCTTTTTCTCAAGCAAATAAGGGATGAGGCCCATAGGTTTGCCCTTTCTTATCACCATAAACTGAGGGAGAAGGGGCTTTTTGAGGGGATTAAGATACCAGGGCTTGGGCAGAAAAAGCTTCAAATGCTTTTGGAGAAATTTGGGGGATTGGAAAACTTAAAAAAGGTCAGGCCTTCAGATTTACTGGCTCTTCCAGGTATAGGGCCTGTTTTAGCTCAAAGAATTTGTGAATATCTTTCACAAAAGGAGGTAAAAAATGAGAGTCAAAGTGGGAAATTCCGTTCTTGAGCTTGTCCAAGGTGATATAACCCAGCAGGATACCGAGGCTATCGTAAATGCAGCCAATCCTACGCTTCTTGGAGGTGGAGGGGTCGATGGGGCCATCCATAGGGCTGCGGGGCCGGAACTACTTGAGGAGTGTAAGAAACTTGGGGGTTGTGCGACAGGAGATGCCAAGATCACTAAGGGTTACAGGCTTAAGGCCAAATACGTGATCCACGCCGTTGGACCAGTATATAAACGTGACGGGGAAAAAGCTCCGGAACTTTTGGCAAGTGCCTATCGCCGAAGTTTAGAATTGGCTTCCCAACATGGCATACGCACCATAGCCTTTCCGTCCATAAGCACCGGGGCTTATGGATATCCCGTTGATGAGGCGGCCCCTATAGCCCTTAGGACTGTGATGGATTACCTGAAGGATCATCCGGAGATAGAGCTTGTGAGGTTTGTTCTCTTCACCAAGGAAGTGCTTGATGCTTACAAGAGGGCTTTGGAGGAGCTTGTTAAGGAAAAAGGGTATGGAGATTTGGAGGAAGGTAAGGGAGACGATAAGTGAGTTTGAGCTGTTGTCGGAAGGGGATAGGGTAGGAATCGGCCTTTCGGGAGGCGTTGATTCGGTTGTTTTGCTTGACCTTCTTGAACGTTTAAAAGAGGAACTTAAGCTTGAGCTTTATTTGCTTCACCTTGAACATGGCATAAGAGGAGAGGAATCCAAAAGAGACCTCGAATTCGTCAAAAAATTAGCCCAAGAGAGAAACCTTCCTCTTTTCTTTAAAGAGGTTGACGTTCCTCTTTATGCTAAAAAGGAAAAGCTTTCCCTTGAGGAAGCAGCCAGGGCTTTAAGGTATCTTTTCTTCGAAGAAGCCATAAGGGAGCTTCACCTAAACAAAGTCGCTTTAGCTCACACGGCCGATGATCAGGTAGAGACTTTTCTTTTGGCCCTTTTAAGAGGAGCTGGGCTCAAAGGTCTTAAAGGAATGCCTCCCAAAAGGGGGCCTTATGTGAGGCCTCTTATAAGGGTTTGGAGAAAGGAAATAGAAGAGTATGCCCTTCAAAGGGGTTTGAGGTATGTGATTGATAGCACCAATTTTGACCTTTCCCGTTTAAGGAACCGGATTAGGTTTGAACTTATTGAGTTTCTTAAGACCTTTAACCCTCGAATAAAGGAACGCATACTCGAAATGACCGAGATCCTCCGTCAAGAAAACGAGGTTTTGGACCTTTTAATAGAAAAGCACTTTAAAGATTTGGCTCAAAAGGAAGGGAAGGGGATTTACTTTGACCTTCAGGCCTTAAGGGAGCTACCTCAGGCTATAAGGATAAGAGTTGTGGCCTTGGCCTTTCGGGACCTTACGGGGGTTGATCTGTCTTTTCGGCACCGAAAATCAATAGAGCTTCTTATAAATGGTAAAGGAGGCGATGTAAAACTTCCCAGAGGTTTTTTGGCCTCAAGGCAGGGAGAAAAAGTATATATAGGTGAAAGGCCAGAAAGCTTTGAGATTCAACCTAAGGAACTTCAAATACCCGGAATAACGGAGATCGGTCCCCAAGTTTTCATTGAGGCAACTATTATTACCACTTCGGATGAGAAACCCTCACCTGAAGTAGCCCTTTTGGATTTGGACAAGCTCACGCTTCCCCTTAAGGTAAGATCTCCTCAAGAAGGGGATAGGTTTGTTCCCTCGGGGATGTCCAACAAAAAGAAGCTTCAGGATTTTTTCGTCGACCTCAAGGTGCCAAGGTTTTTACGAAAAGAAATCCCCATAGTTTTAAGCGGAGAAGAGATCTGTTGGGTCGGAGGGTTTAGGGTTGATGAGCGTTTTAGAGCCAAAGAGAATACCCAGAGGGTTTTGAAGCTTAGACTCATAAAGGAAAAACCGTGACCTCTTCGCCCTTGGAGACCCCTTCTTTTTCGGCTTCGATAAAAAGGAGGCCATGGGCCTTTACTAAGGGCAGGAGGGCCCCTGACTTGGAAAAAATCGGTTCGGCCCAAAGCTTACCCTCTTCCTCTTTAAGGATTACCCTCACGTAATCCTCCCGGCCTGAAGGCGAAGGGATGTTCTTTTTGGAAAAGGCTTTAAGCTGTGTTCTAAAAGGAGGTAAAAAAGACGATTCGCCTCCCAGTTTCCTCAAAACGGGAACCATTAAGACCATCGCCACAATCGCACAAGAGGCAGGGTGTCCGGGAAGGCCAAAAATGGGGATTCCCTCTTTTTGGGCCAAAAGGGTGGGCTTTCCCGGGTTTATGGCTACCCCATGGGCCAATACTTCGGCTCCTATTCTCTTCAAAGCCAAAAGCGTGACATCCCTTGTCCCAACGGAACTTCCACCCGAAATGAGTATCATATCGAGGTTTTTTTCGAGTCCTTCCTTTAAAACCGAAAAAAGCTCTTCTACCTCGTCACCCGAATGACCCAAATAAACGGGAACACCCCCCTCTTGTTGGACAAGGCCTCGAAGGACATAAGAATTTGAGTTTCTTATCTGACCTGGTTTGGGGGTGACCTCGATGGGGACTATTTCGTCACCTGTAGAGATAATACCCACTTTAGGACGTTTAAAAACCTTAAGGCGCGAAAGGCCAATTGCCGCACATATTCCAAGATCTTGGGCCTTGAGCCTTCTTCCCCTTTCAAGTAAGAGATCGCCCTTCTGAAAATCCTCCCCTTTCTCCATCACGTTTTCCCCAGGTGATACGGCCTTTACGACTTCTATTTCCGATGGACTGAGCTTTCTTGTATACTCCACCATCACTACCGCATCAGCCCCTTCCGGGAGAAGCCCCCCTGTAGGGATGCTCACCGCTTCTCCTTCTTCAACCCTCAAGCAAGGGGCTTCTCCCATCTTTATTTCTCCTATTACTTTAAAAGGCAAAGGAAATGAGGAAGAAGCCCCAAAGGTGGAAGAGGATTTCAGGGCATAGCCGTCAACCGTAGACCTTCGAAAAGGGGGAAAATCTTCGGGCGAAAAGACGTCCTCAAAAAGGACCCTACCCAAGCCCTCATCCAGAGGGATCTCTTCGAAAGAAACAGGCTTAAATTGAGTAAAAAGATCCCATATCTCCTTTACAGTTTTTACTTGGAAAAACTCCATTTTAAAGAAGTTCCACCTTATCCCCTATTTTTACCTTGCCCCCTTCAAGGGTTCTTCCGAATCTGCCCTCACGGCTTACTATCCACGGACGCCCTGAAGGTTCAAGTTTTCCTTTTCCTATCTGGGTTATCTGGACAAGGGCCTCTCCTACCTTTAACACCCTTCCGACCCTCAGTTCCTCCAAGGGAATGCCTCTTATGGTGAGGTTTTCACTGTATTCCCCTTCTTTAAGGCTTTCCAAGACTTCTTTGGGGGCAAGGGCTAAGGCTTCAAGGGGAAATATGGAAAGAGGACGCTCCGAATGGGAGTGAGCATCTCCCAAAATGCCATACCCCTTTTCGAGGATGGCCTCTTTTACGTTTCTTTTGGGCATGCCCTTTTGTTCCGATAAATTAACAGCTACGACCTCACCCACATAATTTTGGGCCTTGAAGTGACCGCTTTTGCCCCCTGACTTTTCGATAAGCCTCAAATTCCTAATAATGGCCTGGCGATCAACGGCTTTTATCATGTCGTAAACAGCCAAACAGGCCACAGCTCCTCCTACCATAGCTTCCATCTCAGCTCCGGTTCTTCCCCATACCTTAACCCTCGTCTCTACCCTTAGGATCCCTGCATCAAAATTGGGTTCAAAGTCCACTTCCACAAGCGAGATCTCAAGGGGATGACAAAGGGGGATCAACTCCCAGGTCTTTTTTGCCCCCATGATTCCGCCGAGCCTTCCTACCGCCAATACGTCTCCCTTTTCAATCCCTCCTTCGTAGATCTTTTTGAGCGTTTCAGGCTTCATATGAATAAAGGCTTCGGCCCTGGCTTCCCTAAGGCTTACCTCCTTGGAGGTTACGTCCACCATCCGGGCTCTCCCCTTTTCGTCCAAATGGGTGAGTTCCACCTTTAACCCCCTATTTTGTCCATTGGTCTTTGGCACTTTCTCAGCCTGAAGCCGTCCCTTACGCCCAAATAAGGCTTTTTCTCCAAAGCCTCCTTTAAAGCCTTAAGGATCCCTTCCTCTCCTTCCTTGCGAAGGTAAGCCTTCAAGTCCACTTCCTCATCTGAAAAAAGACACGATCTGAGCTTTCCATCTGGGGTGAGCCTCAAGCGATTACAACGCGAACAGAAATGAGCGCTTAAAGGGGATATGATGCCTACTTCCCCCCACGCCCCCTCGAATTTAAACCTTCGGGCTGGTCCATCATAAGGGCCTCGAGGGAGGGGCATTAAAGGCGCGATCTTGCTCAAGCGTTGAAGGATCTCTTCGCTTCCTATCACCCTTTGGTCTTCCCAAAGGTTTTCACCTATAGGCATAAACTCTATAAACCTCACGTGAACGGGGAGCTTAAACGTCAAAGAAGCCAAGTCTTCGATCTCGTCGTCGTTAAAACCCCTCATGCTCACCACGTTTATCTTCACCGGTTCAAGCCCTTCCCTTAAAGCGGACTCAATTCCCTTCCATACCTCTTGAAAGGCATCCTTTTGCGTGATCTCGGCGAAGCGTTCCCTTTTTAAGGTGTCAAGGCTCACGTTAACCCTTTTAAGCCCCGCCTCTTTGAGCTCTCGAGCATATGAGGCAAGGAGTGTGCCATTGGTGGTGAGGCTCAAGTCTTCTATACCCGGTATGCGAGCGATCTGAGCGATCAACTCAGTGAGGTTGCGCCTTAAAAGCGGTTCCCCTCCTGTAAGCCTTACCTTACGTAAGCCCAATTTAGCCATGACCTTAATTACTCGGATTATTTCCTCAAAGGACAAAAGCTCCTTATGTGGAAGGAATTCTTCATCTCCTAAGGGTCTACAATATTGGCATTTCAAATTACATCGGTCAGTTACCGAAATCCTGAGATAATTTATGGGCCTTTTATAACGATCAACAAGCTCCAACTTTACCTTTCCCTTTCTCCTCTTATGAATTCCTCCACCATCTTTTTGGCTTCCCAATCGGGGTATTGTATCGGCGGATGCTTCATAGTGTAAGCCGATATGGAATAAAGAGGACCTCCGATGTTTCGATCTCGGGCCAACTTACAGCATCTTATGGCATCTATCATACACCCAGCACTGTTGGGAGAATCCTCAACCTCGAGCTTGAGCTCCAAAGACATGGGTACGTCCCCAAAAAGCCTTCCCTCGATTTTTATGTAACATATCTTTCTATCCTTCAACCAAGGTACCCAATCGGCGGGGCCTATATGAACCCTATCTCCTTGAGATTCGGATTGAAAATCGGAAGATAAAAGGGAAGTAACCGCTTCTGTTTTGGATATCTTTTTGCTCTTAAGACGGCTTCTTTCCAACATATTCAAAAAATCAGTGTTACCCCCAAAGTTAAGTTGATAGGTCCTATCGATCTTGACCCCCCGATCTACAAAAAGTTTAGTCAAAACCCTATGGACTATCGTAGCCCCAACCTGTGACTTCACATCGTCTCCTACGACGGGGATCCCCTCCTTTTCAAACCTCTCTGCCCAGCTTTTATCCGAAACAATAAAAACGGGCATAGCATTGATGAGGGAGACACCAGCTCTAAGACAGGCTTCCGCATAGAACTTAGCTGCCATTTCTGAACCCACAGGGGTGTAATTTATGAGGATGTCGGCCTTGGTCTCCTTCAAGACCGATACTACGTCTTCAAGTTCGTCTTCTTTCTCATCCGCGAGAAGGAAGGTTTTTTCCAGGTGGTACTCCGCCATATGAGGGGCAACTCCATCAAGAACCTTGCCCATCCTTACCTTAACTCCTAAATGGGGGATATCCGGTTCAAAAATCGTGGTACAGTTCGGAGGGGAGAATATGGCCTCTGAGAGGTCCTTTCCAACCTTCCGAGCGTCCACATCCCACGCGGCCACTACCTCGATGTCCCAAACCTTGTAGCCCCCTATGTCCTCATACATAATGCCACTGCTGTCCCGATTGCGGCCTTTTTGGTAATAAAAGATCCCCTGAATGAGGGAACTTGCGCAATTCCCAACTCCAGCTATGGCAATCCTTACTTTTTCTCCCATTCATCCCTCCTTCAAGGATTTTTAACAATCCTTTCCCCCAAAAGGAAACCCCATGCTCCTTTTATTACATAGTATTTGCTTTTGTTTTTCAAGGCCACCGTTTTTAACGTTCCTTTCGTTGACATTAAGAAGGAGATAAAAGAGAATAAAATCCATGTTTCCCTTAAAGGATACCATTCCTCATAGACAAACCCCCTTTGTGATGTGGCTCATTTTTGGGATAAACACGCTGGTTTTTATTTTTCAACTTTCTCTTTCCCGAGAGTCCTTAGAGGAACTGATTTTAAGCTACGGGGTTATACCCCGTAGCTTTACCGACCCCCAATGGGCTTTGGAAAATGGACTTAAGGCCTTTAACGTCTTGTCTTTTTTTACCTCCATGTTTTTACACGGGGGATGGTTCCATTTTATAAGTAACATGTGGGCTTTTTTGATCTTTGCCGATAACGTGGAAGATAGGTTGGGGCATTTTAGGTTTTTGGTTTTTTACCTGCTTTCTGGTTTTTTTGCAGGACTAATCCACGTGCTTTTCAACCCTTTTTCTCCTATACCCACTATAGGTGCTTCGGGTGCTATCTCCGGAGTGATGGGTGCTTATATGGTCCTTTTTCCTACCTCAAGGATAATAACGCTTATACCCATTTTTTTGATCCCTTTTTTGGTGGAGATTCCTGCTTTTCTTTTCATCGGACTCTGGTTTTTAAGCCAGTTTTTCAACGGGTTGTTCAGTCTCCTTTTGCCCCAGAACTTCGGTGGTATCGCTTGGTGGGCCCATATCGGGGGGTTTATCTTTGGTATCGTGCTTTTACCCATTTTCCTGAGGAGAAGCCGTGGTTATAGAAGGCGGTTTTTATAAATATATGGTCCATAAGTGGAGGCCTTTCGTTGAAAAGACTGCCCTTTTGGTGGTTGATATGCAGGAGTATTTCCGACCTATTAGTTCGGGAATAGTGGAAAACGTCAAAAAACTCATAGAGGGCTTCAGGAAGCTAAAAAGGCCCGTCATATTTTCCGTACACGGTCATAAGGATCCTAAACTCGATGGGGGCATGCTTTATAAATGGTGGGGAGAGTTGATCATAGAGGGTAGTTTCGATGATCGCATTATGGGAGAGTTAGCCCCCCTTGAAGGCGAGAAGATAATAAGAAAGAGGCGATATAGCGTTTTTTATAAGACCGATCTTGAGGAGCACCTTCGTAAAGAGGGCGTTGAAGATCTTGTGATCTGTGGGGTGATGACCAATTTATGTTGTGAAACTACAGCTCGAGATGCCTTTATGAGGGATTTTCGTGTCTTCTTCATAGAAGATGCCACTGCTACTGTTAATCCAGAGCTTCACCTGGCTACTTTAATGAACCTCGCTTATGGTTTTGCAGTGATAATGAAAGCCGATGAACTTCTTAAACATTTCGGCTTTTAAGGTTTTGATATTCCGCCATTAACTTTTTGATGTCCTCCCAAGCGAGCCTTTTATATTGAGGATTCCTAAGAAGAAAGGCCGGGTGAAAGGTAGGTAAAACCCTTATACCCTTCCATTCCTTAAAGACCCCTCTCTGGAAAGTTATCTTTTCTTGGGTTCCAAGTAGCGTCTGAGTCGCAAAAGTCCCCAAGGTGCAAATTAGTTTTGGCTTTATGATCTCTATCTGCTTTTCCAAGAAGGGCCAACATGCCTTTATCTCTTCGGGTCGGGGATTGCGATTCCCTGGGGGTCTACATTTTAATACGTTGGTTATGTAAACCTCCCCTCTTTCCAAGCCCATAGCTTTTATGATCTTGGTGAGCAGTTCTCCCGCTTTTCCCACAAAAGGCCTCCCTTGCTCGTCTTCTTCAGCCCCTGGGGCCTCTCCTATAAAGAGCAATATAGAGTGTGGGTTTCCCTCTCCCAAGACGGGATTTTTCCTTGTTTTATAAAGCGGGCAGGCTTTGCATTGGAGTATCTCCAGTCTGAGTTTTTCCAATTCCCTTTCCCGGTCATCGCAATTTTTCCTTTGAAGGGGAACGAATTGGAAGCCGAGAAGTTGTAAATGTTTGAGAAAAGCCGAGATCGTTTTTTTCCCTTTCATCCTTCAGAATTTAAAGCTTATCCATCGATGATTTTCAAGCTTGAGTTTTTGGTAAGAGGCGTGGTATTTTCACTCAGCTAAAAACCGTTGAAAGGTGAAGTTTAAAAGTTATATTTTCGGATATGAAACTTAAAAAAAGCCTCCCTGATCCCCTAAAAAGGAGAGAAATTCTTTATGGGAAAAATACGCCTCGTGAGGTTTTGATCCATTACGGTGACCTCTACTATGAAGTGGGGCGTTTGAATGATGCTGTCGAGTTTTACGGAATGGCCAATCATAGGGAGGCTTTGTTGAAACTTCGAGATTTGGCCTTGGAAGAGGGCGATTTTTTCCTGTTTCAGCAGGCGACCGAGTTTTTAGGGGAAAGTGTTACCAATGACACTTGGAGGATTTTGGGCCAAAATGCCCTCAACAAGGGAAAGTTTTCCTTCGCCTGGAAGGCTTTTTCCCAAGCCGAGGACATTGAGGCCCTTAAGGAGATAGAAAAAATGATGAGAGAGGAGGAAAAAGGTGAGCGAAGTAAATAGGGAAGAACTTCGCCAAATGTTACTTTCTTTACGGGAAGAGGTTTTAAAGAAGATCGAAGAGGAAGTGGGGGCCAAGTTAAAAGAAGACCCCAGATTCACCACCTTATCTACCATGGATGTGGGTGATCTCTCGCAGTTCGATTTGGATTCGGATATAAACTACAGCCTCTTACAAGGGCAGTTGGAGCGCTTGAAGAGCATAGAAGAGGCTTTGAGGAAGTTAGAAGAGGGAACTTATGGGTACTGCGAGGAGTGTGGGGAACCTATCCCTATAAAGCGTCTTAAGGTGTTGCCCTTTGCCAGGTATTGCGTTCGTTGCCAAGAAAAGATCGAAAAGTTGAGCAAGCAGAAGATGAAGCTCTTATATAGGTTTGAAGACTTGGAAGAGGAAGAGGAGGAATTTTCTTGAAAACCCCCCAAGGGATGATTATGAACAAAAGTAGATTAAGCTCATTTCTACAAAAACTCTATAAGAAAGGAGGTAGCGAAGATGAAGGTAGTACCACTTCAGGATAGGGTTTTGATAGAAAGAATTGAACCCGCCGAGGAAAAATCCCCTGGAGGTATCATCATTCCCGATACTGCTAAGGAAAAGCCCATGGAAGGAAAGGTAATAGCAGTTGGTAAGGGAAGGGTGAAGGAGGATGGTACGGTAATCCCCTTGGATGTGAAAGTGGGTGATAGGGTTATATTCAGCAAGTATGCTGGCACCGAAATCAAAATTGACGGTAAAGAATACTTGATTATGCGCGAAGATGACATTCTTGGGATAATAGTTGAAGAATAAAAACTCAGATAAGGAGGTAAGCGATGGCGGCCAAAGACATTAAGTTTGACGTTGAAGCGAGGGAGAAGATCTTAAGAGGTGTCAGTATCCTTGCTAAAGCCGTAAAGGTAACCCTTGGCCCAAGAGGTAGAAATGTAATAATTGAAAAAAGTTGGGGTTCTCCCACTGTTACAAAAGACGGTGTCACAGTGGCTAAAGAGATCGAATTAGAAGACAAATTCGAAAACCTCGGGGCCCAAATGGTCAAAGAGGTGGCTTCTAAGACTTCGGATACGGCTGGTGACGGAACGACCACCGCAACGGTTTTGGCCGAGGCCATTTACAAAGAAGGTTTGAAAGTGGTAGCGGCAGGGGCTAATCCCATGGATGTCAAGCGCGGAATAGACAAGGCCGTTGAGGTGGTGGTCAATGAACTCAAGAAGATGAGCAAAGAGGTAAAGGATCGCAAGGAGATAGCTCAGGTTGCCACCATCTCGGCGAATAACGATCCAAGTATAGGCGAGATCATAGCGGAAGCCATGTCCAAGGTTGGGAAAGAGGGCGTTATAACCGTTGAAGAAGCCAAAAGTATGGAAACCACACTGGAAGTCGTGGAAGGTATGCAATTTGACAGAGGGTATCTCTCGCCCTATTTCATTACGGATCCCGAGAAAATGGTTTGCGAATTAGAGGATTGTTATGTCCTTTGCTATGAGAAGAAGATCTCCAGCATGAAGGATCTGTTACCCGTTCTCGAACAGGTGGCAAGAAGCGGGAGACCCATTCTGATCATCGCCGAGGACGTGGAAGGTGAGGCACTGGCTACTTTGGTGGTGAACAAGATAAGGGGGACCTTGAAATGCGCTGCAGTTAAGGCTCCTGGTTTCGGTGAAAGAAGAAAGGCCATGTTGGAGGATATTGCCATCTTAACCGGTGGCCGCTTTATTTCCGAGGATCTGGGTATAAAGCTTGAGAACGTGAGGCTCGAAGATCTTGGGATGGCTAAGAAGGTGATTATCGACAAGGACAATACCACCATAGTAGAAGGTGCTGGTAAGAAAGAGGCCATTGAGGCAAGGGTCAAACAAATTAGGACCCAGATCGAGGAGACCACTTCCGATTATGACCGGGAGAAGCTTCAAGAGAGGCTTGCTAAGCTTGTGGGTGGCGTAGCTGTCATAAGGGTTGGAGCGGCTACCGAAGCCGAGATGAAGGAGAAAAAAGCTCGAGTGGAGGATGCTCTAAATGCTACAAGGGCCGCCGTAGAGGAAGGGATTGTCCCCGGTGGTGGTGTGGCGCTTCTGAGGTGCCAGAAGGCGTTAGAGGAACTCAAATTGGAAGGCGATCAGGCCATAGGTGTGGAGATCGTCAAGAAGGCGCTGGAAGAGCCTCTTAAACAGATCGCCGAGAACGCCGGTAAAGAGGGAGCGGTCATTGTGGAGAAGGTTAAGTCCGCAGATAACCCCAACTTCGGTTTTGACGCTCAGAAAGAGGAGTTCTGCGACATGATCGAACGAGGGATCATAGATCCCACTAAAGTGGTGAGGCTCGCCTTGCAAAATGCCGCAAGCGTGGCTTCACTCCTGATAACCACTGAGGCCCTGGTAGCCGAAAAGCCCAAGAAGGAGAAACTCCCGGCGGCTACCCCCGGGATGGAAGAGTTCTAAATTGATGTAAGAAAATTACGGGGGGCATTGCCCCCCTTTTTTTATTTTCGACTTAAGGCGACAAAAATTACATAAATTTCCGGTGGTAAGATATCCGCATTGTACGCAGGGAGAAAGTTGAGGCGTGTCCTTCTTAAAGACGTCTTTTATTTTTAAAAAGTTCAAATAAAACCTAAGCTTTGAACCAGGTGATTGTTCCTCCAATTGGTTGAGAAGACCCTTATAAAAGATAGAGGTTGCGCCTTGACTAAAAGGACACTCCTCCAAAATGTAATCTATACCCGAACTTATGGCATAAGCAGCCATCTCCCTTTCTGAACATAATACCAAGGGCTTTATCCGCGGGGCAAACCCTTCCCTTCCTTCCAGTTTTGGTTCCTGTCTGGACAAATACCCTTCTTTCCAATCCAGAACGTTCCCAAGCAAGGTGGCCGCCTCATCGTCAAGGTTATGCCCTGTAGCCAAAACCCAACCTCCCTCGTAGGCTACTTTGTTCATCAAATAGCGCTTTATCATCCCGCATAAAGAACAAGGGGGGCGTTTATCCATTTTAGAAAGCTCGGGGATCCCTAGCCCTTCGAAATGTTCTTTTACGCGTTCAATGTGAAGCTCTAATCCCCTTTCTGCGGCGAATTTTAAGGCCTTTTCTTCCGAACGGTCCGAATACCCGTTTATACCCAAGTTGATATAAAATCCCTTGGTCTTTATACCAAGTTTATTCAATATGTCCCAAAGGCTTAAACTATCCTTCCCTCCGGAGACAGCTACTAAAACCTTATCGTTTTCCTTTAAAAGCTTGAACTTATTGATGGTTCTTTTTACCCTTCTTACTATAAACTCTTTAAGGCATTTGTCACATAAATTGAGGTTATAAGCCCTCAATCTTATGAGGGCCTTTTCTCCGCACATTTTGCATCGCATTTTTATCCCCCAGAAATAACGGGAATGACCCTTATTTCCCCTTCAGTAATCTCTTCATCCAACGGGAAAAGCCTTCCATCCTTTACTAGGAGCACCTCTTCTTCCTTAAGGCCTAATTTTTTTAGGATTTGATAACCCGTGAGTTTCCCTTCAAGCTGGATCTTTTTATCTCCATGAACTACTAGGACCATATTTTAATTATCCCCTCTAAGTGCCTTTCTAATCAAGAAGATGTTGACATCCTTGTGTTGCTTCAAGTAGGTTTTATTAAAACGGCCATGAAAGCCATGGTTCTTGAAAAGTTAGTTCTTTCGCTTGAGGAGGGTCTTCGTCCTCTCCAACTTAAAGACCTTCCGATCCCTAAACCAGGTCCCAAGGAGGTCCTTTTTGAGGTATCCGTTTGTGGGGTATGTCGGACAGAACTTGACGAAATAGAGGGGCGATGTCCGCCTCGTTTGCCCATCATTTTAGGCCATCAGGTAATTGGGAAAGTAGTTGAGCTTGGTCCGGAGGTTTCCCAATTAAAAATAGGCGATCGAGTAGGAGTAGGTTGGATTTTTTCATCCTGTGGGAAGTGTTCCTATTGTGAGAGAGGTGAGGAGAATTTATGTGAGGACTTTAAGGGCACCGGTTGTGATGCCGATGGAGGTTACGCCGAATATATGATCGCAAAGGAGGATTTTGCTCATCCGATTCCCGAAACTTTTGAGGACGAAGAAGCCGCTCCTCTTCTATGTGCTGGTGCTATTGGTTATAGGGCTCTTAAGCTTACGGGCATGAAGGATGGGGAAACCCTTGGGCTTTTTGGATTTGGTGCTTCTTCTCATATCGTTTACCAGGTGGCGAGGTTTCTTTTTCCAAACTCCAAGATCTTCGTTTTTACCCGCAGAAAGGGCGATAAGCCTGCCCTTTTGGCCCAAAAACTCGGAGCTGACTGGGTAGGAGAGACAGGGGAAAATCCACCCGAAAAATTGGATCGCGCCATAGATACCACACCTTCGGGTGCGGTAATAGGAGAGGCTTTAAGGGCTATAAAAAGAGGGGGAAGATTAGTGATAAACGCCATAAGGAAAGAGACTCCCGTTGAAAAACTCGATTATTCGGAGCACCTGTGGTTGGAAAAGGAGATAAAGAGCGTGGCCAATATAACCCGAAGTGACATAAGAGAGTTTCTCCAGATCGCCGCTCGTATTCCCATTAAACCTCAGGTTAAGATCTTCCGACTCGAGGAAGCCAACGAAGCCCTTTTGGCCCTTAAAAAGGGAGCTTATGAAGGTGCGGGCGTTTTGAAAATAAGATGAAGGAGGAGGAGAATGGAGCGGACATTGGTAATTGTGAAGCCCGATGGAGTTAAAAAAAACCTGATAGGAGAGGTTATAAAACGTTTTGAACAAGAGGGATTAAGGGTAATAGGCTTAAAAATGTTAAAGCTTTCTAAGGAACAGGCCCAGGGGTTTTATCAAGTTCACAAGGACAAGCCCTTTTTCGATTCCTTAACCGATTTTATGTCAAGTGGTCCCATAGTGGTGATGGTACTTCAAGGGGAAAGGGCCATCGAAAGGGTAAGAGAGATAATGGGAGCCACTGATCCCAAGAAGGCCGCTCCAGGTACCATAAGGGCGCGATATGCTGACAACATCCAAGAGAATATAGTCCACGGCTCCGATTCTCCGGAAAGCGCCGCCTACGAAATTCCCTATTTTTTTAGCTCCGTAGAGCTTTTTGTTTAAAATTAAACAATAAAGCTCAAGTCCAGTTGACAAAAGCGGGGGATTAAGATAATTTTCTTTTATTGTGAAAATTGTAACTTTTATAAATTGGAGGAGGTGAGGTATGGAGATAAAGAAAATAGGTATTGTAGGCGCTGGGGTAATGGGAAGCGGTATTGCTCAGGTGTGTGCCCAAGCCGGTTTTGAAGTGATAATGAGGGATCTTACTGATGAACTCGTTCAGAAGGGGTTAAAGAACATCGAGAACTTTTTAAACGAAGGCATAAAGAGAGGGAAGGTTACAGAGGAACAAAAACAGCAGACGCTTTCCAGGATTAAAGGCACCACTAAGCTTGAGGACTTTAAGGATGTGGATTTCGTAATTGAGGCAGCGGTGGAGATTATGGATATTAAAAAGCAGATTTTTCAGGAACTCGATAAGCTAGTGAGGCCTGAGGTTATCCTTTCTACCAATACTTCTTCTTTGAGCATTACCGAAATCGCTCAAAGTACCAAGAGGCCTGATAAGGTGGTAGGTATGCACTTTTTCAACCCTGCTCAGCTTATGAGGCTTGTGGAGATCGTGAGAGGGCTTGATACAAGTGATGAGACCGTTAAGGTATGTTATGAACTTTCTGAGAAGCTTGGTAAGATTCCCGTTCTAGTGAATAAGGATGTGCCAGGTTTTATAGTGAATCGAATAATGATGATTCAATTTATGGAAGCTATAAGGCTTTATGAAGAAGGTGTGGCTTCGCTTGAGGACATCGATAAAGCTGTCAAATTTGGCCTTAATTATCCGATGGGTCCTTTTGAACTTATGGATCTTACGGGTTTAGATATAGGGTACTATGTGAACGAATACCTCTCCCAGGAACTAGACCATTGGCCTTCTACTCCATACAGTTTGAAAGTCAGGGTAAAAGCGGGTAAACTCGGCCGTAAGACGGGTGAAGGTTGGTATAGGTATCAGAAGTAAAGGAGGTAAAGATGCACCATTATGAGCATTTAAAGACGGAAAAAATAGAGAAGGTCCTTCTTGTGACTCTAAATCGCCCTCCTTACAATCCCCTAAGTTCGGCGCTCTATGAAGAGATACTGAAATTGTGCGAGGAAGTCGAAAATTCTGGCGAAGTAAAGGTATTGGTTCTCACCGGTTCGGAGAAGGCTTTTTCTACTGGTTTGGATGTTAAGGAGGTTCATGAAAAGGGCCCTTATGAGATGAGCTTAATAGGTGATCTGAGCAGAAAGGCCTCCTGGAGCTTGAGTGAGCTTTCCATTCCTACAATAGCCGTTATAAGGGGGTTGGCAGTAGGAGGAGGACTTGAGCTTGCGTTATGCTGCGATTTCCGTTTCGCGGCTGAGGATTCTAGGT
>Ga0071330_1074971_pt1 | contig 99045 bp, 87 predicted proteins | sample GBScel77sediment_FD_63802 | JGI IMG/M metagenome (GOLD analysis project Ga0071330, IMG submission 63802) | Hot spring sediment microbial communities from Great Boiling Spring, Nevada - Cellulolytic enrichment Sediment 77C v2 (version 2) | ecosystem: Environmental > Aquatic > Thermal springs >...
TCTGGAGTTATGGAGAAGAGGCTTATGAGATAATAAAGGGACTTCTTTTTATGAGAGAAAGATTAAAACCGTATATCAGGGAGCAGATGAAGCTAGCACACGAAAAAGGGTATCCAGTTATTCGTCCTTTATTCTTTGACTTTCCAGGGGATAAAGAATGTTGGAATATAGAAGATGAATATATGTTTGGACCGGATATATTGGTTGCCCCTGTACTTTACGAAGGAATGACCAGAAGGTCTGTCTATCTACCAGAGGGGGTAGAGTGGAAGGAGGTAAATAGTGATAAGGTTTACAGTGGTGGTCAGTGGATTGAAATTGACGCCCCTCTTACTATAATTCCCGTGTTTCTTAGAAGTGGGGTAAACCTACCCATAAAGGATATGTTATAATATAAAAGATTAAATCTACAAGGAGGAGGTATGAGAATATGAAAAAGTTTTTTACAGTTTTATGTGTATTACTCTTACTTGTTTCTAGCACTTTGGCTTTAGCTAAAGAGCCTGTGTTTGATCCTGCTCCCAAAGCTCCATCCCCATCACAGTATAATAGCCCTGCAGATTATGAAAAAGCGACTGGGAAAAAGATAGCTCATTTTAGTGAAGCACCTGTATTAGCAGAGCTGGTAAAGCAGGGTAAGTTACCACCTGTTGAAAAGAGATTGCCTGAAAAGCCTCTAGTTATAGTTCCAGTTGAAGAGGTTGGAAAGTATGGTGGTACCTGGAGAATGGCTATGCGTGGAAGAGCTGATACCATGCTTCTAGTTAGAGAGGTGGATTATGAAGGCCTTGTAAGGATAGACCCTGATCTAGCTAATGTACTTCCTGGGGTGGCTGAAAGCTGGAAGATTGGTGGAAATGGAAGGACATTTACTTTCTATATCCGTAAAGGAATAAAGTGGTCTGATGGACATTCCTTTACAGCGGACGATATTATGTTCTGGTATAAGGACATTATATTGAATAAAGAACTTACTCCCGTTATTCCAAGATGGCTAACCAGCGAAGGAGAAGTAGTAAAAGTAGAAAAGATTGATGATTATACTGTGAAATTCTCTTTTAAGAAGCCCAATGGAATCTTTTTGCCATATCTTGCAACAGGTACAGCAGGAATTATCCCCTCACATTATCTTAAGCAATTTCATCCTAACTATACTTCGAAAGATAAACTGAACGAGCTTGCCAAAAAAGAAGGACTTAATACATGGTTAGATCTTTTCAATAACAAAAATAATCCGTGGATGAACCCAGAATTACCTATTATAAATGCCTGGAAAGTCGTTACCCCTGTAGGGGTTGGTACAAGAGTAGTCTTTGAGAGAAATCCGTACTATTGGAAGGTAGATATCGAAGGGAAACAACTTCCATATATAGATAAACTATTTATAGACATAGTCGATAATCTGGAAGTTATGAAGATGAAAGCCCTTAATGGAGAAATAGATATGCAGAGTAGACATATTGGCCAGATCATAGCTGACTATCCTCTGTATGCAGAGAATAAGGCTAAAGGTGGCTATAGACTTATAAAGCAGACGCATACCTCTATGAATAGTATGCTTATAATATTTAATCTGAACCATAAAGATCCGGTTTTAAGAAAATTATTCAATGATAAAAGATTTAGAATTGCACTATCCCATGCTATTAATAGACAGGAGATTATAGACCTCGTTTATATGGGGATGGTTGAGCCTTGGCAGGTATCACCAAGAAGAGGAACTCCGCTCTTTTACGAGCCAGCAGCTAAGAATTATACCGAATACGATCCTAAAAAGGCTAATCAACTTTTAGATGAGATTGGACTTACTAAAAGAGATAAGGATGGATTTAGATTACGTCCAGATGGAAAGCCTATAGAGATAACAATAGAGATAGGTCTAGATAAGAGTGACTGGATAGATTCCTGTGAGATGATAAAGAAGTACTGGCAAGCTGTTGGGATTAAGGTGGCCACAAAAATGATAGATAGGTCACTCTGGCAAACAAGAACAGCTGCAGGAGAGCATGATGTTGTAGTGTGGTGGGGAGATTCAGGGACTGGTTATGAGCCTATTATAATGCCATTCTGGTACTTCCCCTGGTCTCATCCAGCATCAAGACAGGCTCCACAGTGGGCATTATGGTATCAGAGTGGGGGAAAGTCAGGCGAAGCTCCTCCTCCAGAGATAAGGCATCAGATGGCTCTATATACACAGATCACTGCAACTACAGATCCAGCGAAACAGAGGCAATTATTTAAGCAGATACTTGAAGTTCAGGCAAAGAACCTGTATATAATGGGTATTTGTACAATTCCACCTCAATTTATAATTACTAAGAATAACTTTAGGAATGTTCCAGAAGCATATGAAAGTGGCCAGTATCCAACCCATGGTCCTGTAAATCCCTGTCAATTCTTTATAAAAGAGTAGAAGAAAAATCCTTAGGCGGGTGCCTTTTAGGCATCCGCCTCTTTTAGAGGAGGTATACGGTGGAGGTAATTATCAATAAAAGAGACCCTTATAATTTTGAATGGGAAATTTCTAAAGAAGATGGTATGTCTCTTCATTTTAGGCTCACCTCTCCAAAAGCCAATGTATGGCGTATCCAGAGCTCATTTAATAACGAGTTCGATGAATGTGGAGCAGTTCAGCTTCTAAGGAAGGAATTTAATGAACCAGTAGCTGAGGACCTTTTACCTCTAGAAGTAAAAGATTTTTCTTCTGGTCTACAGATAAAGAACAGTGTAAGTGATATATCTATTAGATTTGAACTTTCTCCGTTTAGAATTTCTATCTTAGACAAAGAAGGGAATGTAAGATGCGTAATAGATGATGTCTCTTTTGACAGAGATTCAATTACTATAACTGGTACATTGAAGGATGAGGAGTTTGTCTATGGTTTAGGACAGAGATTTAATGGTGCTAATCAGAGAGGTAAAGCTATCCATATCTGGTCTGAAGACAGGTGGTGTCAAACAGAAGGTAACAGCTATGTACCGATTCCTTTCTTTTTGAGTACAGAAGGATATGGAGTTTTTGTAAACCGTTATGAACTTTCTTTTTTTGATCTTGGTAAAGAAAAATCTGATAAATGGAAGATTACCCTTAAAGATTCCCCGCTAGATTTATACTTATTTACTGAAGATTCTCCGAAAGAAATTTTAAAGGATTATGCTGAATTATCTGAATTTTCTCCTATGCCTCCAGAGTGGAGTTTTGGTATCTTTGTTAGTAGACATCTGAGACTTAAAGAATTTGCTACACCTAATGGGATTAGAGAGATGGTAAAGAGAATGGAAGAGAATGATCTCCCCTGGACGGTTGTGATTGTTGAAGGTTGGGATACTTACGACACATCCACATATAGAGATTTAAAAGAAATTGTTGACGAGTTACATCAGAAAGGTAAGAAGGTTCTCGTTTATGAAAGATGTGGAAGACTTGACAGAAGATATTGGGAAGAACACAGAGCAAAGGATGAATTTTTTGTTAGAGACAAGAATGGGAATACCCTTATAGAAGAAGCTCCACTTTTTAACCCTGTTGATGCACCAAACAGGAAGATGAGCTGTTTTCTAGATATTACAAATCCTGAAGCCTTAGACTGGTGGCAAAATTTTGTCTGGAAGAGACTTCTTGTAGATATTGGTATAGATGGAGCAAAGATCGATTTTGGGGAAGAATTCCCTGAGGATGAAAACATTGTGCTTTTCTCTGGAAGATCTGTTAAAGGTATGCACCAATATTATCCTGTGAAGTATGGTACAATGATGTATAGACTCTATCAGAAAATGCGTCCTGAAGGTGGAATATGTTGGGCTAGAGGAGGTGGTATAGGGGCTCAAAGATATCCATATATCTGGTGTGGGGATCAGTTAAGAGAGTTTAGATTTTTAAAAGCTATTCTGTCTGCCATACTAAGTTCTGGCTTATCTGGAATTCCGTTTATGTGTCATGATCTAGCAGGTTATATGCCGACGAGAAATCCAGAATTAAATGATGAGAAAAAAGTATTCATAAGGGGTACGGAATTAGCTTGCTTTACTGTAAATATGGAGACGCATGGTACAGTAACAAGACCTTATGATTTTCCTCCCGATGTGGTATCTATTTATAGATTTTACTCCAAGGTCCACTATGCATTGATACCGTACTTAATAGAGCAGGCACGTATCTCTTGCAGTACTGGTGTTCCCCTTGTAAGACATCTTTATCTTGAGTTCCCTAAAGACAAGAGAGTCAGAGAGATCGAAGATGAGTATATGCTTGGAGATGGGTTACTTGTCGCCCCTGTACTTGAAGATGCCGATAGACGAGATATTTATCTTCCAGAAGGAAGATGGAGAGATCTATGGGAGGATAAAGAATTTGCAGGACCATATGTATTATCTGATTATCCCGCCCCCTTAGAGAAGATTCCTGTATTTGTTTCTTGTTATTCAAGATCAGAAGTATTAGATAAGGTAATAGAGGAGATAAAGAAGATTAAACTTACTTAGCATATGGAGGCACTGTATTAATGTTAGATCTATTCAGCCTAGAGGATAAAGTAGCTATAGTCACAGGAGCAAGTAGAGGTATAGGGAAAGCGATAGCAGTAGGTTTTGCCAGGGCAGGAGCAGATGTGGTGATTGTTGCAAGGACAAATCTCGAAGAAACAGAAGCGTTAATAAGAGAGACCGGAAGAAGATGTTTAAAGATATATGCAGACCTATTTGATATAGATAATGCGAAGAAGTTAATAATAGGAGAAACATTAAGGGAATTTGGGAAAATTGATATACTGGTTAACAATGCTGGTATTCAGAGGAGAAATCCTGCTTTCGTTTTTACAGAGAAGGATTGGGATGATGTTATACATATAAACCTTAAGGTTGTCTTTTTATTAAGTCAGGCAGCAGGTAATGTTATGAAAGAAAGAGGCTGGGGTAAGATAATAAATATGGCTTCAATGCTATCCTTCCAAGGAGGAATATTTGTTCCTGCATATGCTGCCAGTAAAGGTGGGGTAGCTCAGCTGACTAAGGCACTGGCAAATGAGTGGGCAAAATATGGAATCAACGTTAACGCTATTGCTCCAGGTTACATAGATACGGAGATGAACAAGGCATTAATTGCAGATGAGGTTCGGAATAGACAGATATTAGAGAGGATCCCTGCTGGTAGGTGGGGTAAGCCTGAAGACATAGTGGGAGGAGCTATCTTCCTTGCCTCACATGCCTCTGATTACGTAAATGGTCATATACTCTGTATAGATGGAGGATGGCTAGCCAGATAAGTCTCCCTGTATAAATATTCCCAATCTGTTTCGTTTGCTATTGCAGTTTCATTGACACAGGAACATCCATTTGCACCTAACAGGAATATAAGCATCCCAAAAAGGAGAAACGTCAATACCCTGTATCTCATCTTTTTTTACTGATGGTATAATATTTAATAACTGTTCAGTGTTATTTGGAGGGAAATTATGTTTAGAGAGATTAGGAAGAGAGATGGAAGGGTAGTTAAGTTTGATGCTACCAAGATAACAAATGCTATTGCTAAGGCAGGTATGGCGACTGGAGAATTTGGAAGAGACATAGCGGAGAGGTTGACCTTGAAGGTCCTAAGCCTGGCGGAAGAGATAATAAAGAGTGATATACCTACTGTGGAGGAGATACAGGATGTGGTGGAGGAAGTACTCATAGACTCTCCTTATAGAAAGACCGCCAAGGCATACATAATCTATAGAGATCAGCACGCAAAGATCAGGGAGATATCTGCTAAAGCCAATGTGGATCTTGTCGATCAGTACCTGGAGAAGATCGACTGGCAGGTCCAGGAGAACAGCAATATGACTTTTTCCCTTCAAGGGTTAAATAACTATATCTCTTCAGAGATAAGTAAGGTATACTGGTTAAACAAGATATACCCGCCGGAGATTAGGAATGCTCATATTGGTGGAGATTTCCATATCCATGATCTCAATAGCCTCTCTGTCTATTGTGTCGGTTGGGATTTACAGGATCTGCTTATAGAAGGTTTCAGAGGTGTCCCTGGTAAGGCTGAGAGTAAACCTGCTAAACATTTTAGAAGTGCATTAGGGCAGATCGTCAACTTTTTCTATACCCTCCAGGGAGAAGCTGCTGGAGCACAGGCTTTCTCTAATTTTGATACGCTACTAGCTCCCTTTATAAGGTATGATAATCTCAGTTATAGAGATGTAAAGCAGGCTTTACAGGAATTTATATTTAATACCAATGTCTCGACAAGAACAGGTTTTCAGACGCCTTTCACTAATGTAACTCTGGATTTGACTGTACCTCAATTTATGAAAGATCAGCCTGTGATTATTGGAGGGAAGCCTCAATCCGCTACATACGGAGAATTTCAGGAAGAGTTAGATATTTTTAATAAGGCTTTCCTTGAAGTTATGCTTGAGGGAGACGCCAAAGGGAGGGTATTTACATTTCCAATACCTACATACAGTATAACCAGAGATTTTGACTGGGATAATCCAAATATTGAACTCCTTTGGGAAGTTACTGCCAAGTATGGTATCCCCTATTTTTCCAATTTTATAAATTCTGATATGAGACCCCAAGACGTCAGAAGTATGTGCTGTAGGTTAAGGTTGAATAATCGTGAACTTCAGAAGCGTGGTGGAGGACTCTTTGGGGCAAATCCTCTTACCGGTTCTATAGGTGTAGTTACCATAAATATGCCAAGGTTAGGATATCTATCAAAAAGTGAGGATGAATTCTTTGATAGACTTGATAGGCTTATGAATCTTGCCAGGGAGAGTTTGGAGATAAAAAGGAAAGTTCTTGAGAGATTCACAGAAAAGGATTTATATCCCTATTCCAAATTTTACCTTAGGGAAGTAAAGAAGCGATTTGGAGAGTACTGGAAGAATCACTTCTCAACTATAGGGCTTATTGGTATGAATGAGGCTTGCCTGAACCTTCTGGGTGTAGATATAGGGACTGACGAAGGAAGGGAATTTGCAATAAGAGTACTTTCCTTTATGAGGGAGAAGTTGATAGAGTTTCAGGAAGAGACCGGTAATATCTATAATCTGGAGGCTACCCCAGGAGAAGGGACCTCTTATCGACTCGCCAGGATAGATAAAGATAAGTATCCAGATATCATATGTGCCAATGAGAGAGAATTTAGAGAGTTTTCCGCTGAACCTTTCTATACAAACTCCACCCAGTTACCTGTGAACTATACCGACGATATCTTTTATGCCCTTGACCTGCAGGATGAGATACAGACTATGTATACAGGAGGAACCGTATTTCATATATTTGTTGGAGAGAGAATAGAAGATCCTGAGAGCGTAAAATACTTGATAAAGAAGATCTGTGAAAACTATAGACTTCCCTATATAACAATAACTCCAACCTTCAGTGTATGCCCAAGTCATGGATATATTGCCGGAGAGTATTCTCTATGCCCAAGATGTGGTGAGGAGACAGAGGTATATTCACGTGTGGTTGGCTATCTAAGACCTGTGAGACAGTGGAACAGGGGTAAACAGCAGGAGTTTAAACTGAGGAAGACGTTCAGTATAAGATAGGAGGAAACTTATGGGGATAAAATCCGACAAGTGGATCAAGAAGATGGTAGAAGAATATAAGATGATAGAACCATTCTGTCCTGAGCTTGTAAGTAATGGAAAGATATCCTATGGACTTTCATCATATGGATATGATGTGAGGGTGGATAACAAATTTAAGATATTTACAAACATAAACAGCACCATTGTGGACCCCAAAAACTTTGATAATAAATCATTTGTTGATGTAGAATCCGATGTGTGTATAATACCTCCTAACTCTTTTGCCCTGGCTAAATCCGTGGAGTATTTTAGAATCCCCAGGAATGTCATAGTTATCTGCATCGGGAAATCTACTTATGCTAGGTGCGGAATAATTGTAAACGTAACTCCTCTTGAGCCAGAGTGGGAGGGATATATAACGCTGGAGATATCAAATACTACACCCCTTCCAGCAAAGATATATGCCTACGAGGGATTAGCTCAACTTGTATTTTTTGAAGCGGACGAGCCCTGTGAGGTCTCCTATGCAGATAGAAAAGGGAAGTATAATAGGCAGATGGACCTAACCTTGCCTAGGGTTTGAGGATGCTTATAGGAGGATTGCAGAGATTTTCCCTTATAGACTATCCGGGTAAGATTTCTGCAGTGGTCTTTACACAAGGTTGTAACTTCAGATGCCCATACTGTCATAATCCTGAGCTGGTGAGTTTTAATAGAGAGGGTCTCATAGAAGAAAACTATATCCTGTCTTTTCTTGAAGAGAGGAGAGGCAAAATTGATGGAGTTGTATTGACTGGAGGGGAGCCTACCCTCCAGTCAGACCTTGTTGATTTCTTAAGAGAGATAAAGAATTTAGGCTTCCTGGTAAAACTGGATACTAACGGAAGCTGTCCAGAGATAATAGAAGAGTTATTAGAGGCGAAGCTACTGAACTATATAGCTATGGATGTAAAGGCAAGCCTGGAGAATTATAGTGAGATAATAAATGTCAAGGTTGATATAGAAAAGATAAAAAGGAGTATAGATATTATAATGCATTCAGGAGTAAGCTATGAGTTTAGGACAACTATTGTCAAATCTCAACTTAAAAGGGATGATATATTAAAGATAGGAGAGTCGATAAGATCGGCAGAGCTTTATGTCCTACAGAGTTTTAGACCGACAAAGACATTAGATCCGAACTTTCTCAAAGAGACTTCATATACTAAAGAAGAACTGGAAGATATAGCCTCCAGCCTTAAAAAGTTAGTAAAGAGAACAATTGTCAGATATTAAAGATCTAACCTGAGTAGATCCCCTACTCAGGTTATCTGTCATCTCCTAAAAGTCCAACCGCTACTGCTCCAAGGATCCCCACATCATCTCCCAATTTTGCAGGAACTATTTTTATTTCATCAGTAGGGACAAGCCTGGCACGTTTTCTTACGATCTCTCTCACCTTTATAAAGAGCTCATCCCCGTATTTTGTAAGACTTCCCCCTAGGACAACCATCTCCGGGCTTACTATAGTTACTATATTTGCTACCCCTATGCCGAGATAATAGATTGCTGAATCCCACACCTCTTTGGCCAGAGAGTCTCCCATCTTAGCTGCATCTGCTATTATCTTTGCTGATATCTCTTCAGGCCTATTTACCCATTGGCTGACAATAGAACTCCTGCCACTTGCTAGTTTTTCTCTGAATATTTTTGCTATCCCTGTTCCACTGGAAAGAGCCTCCAGACATCCCCTGTTACCACAGTTACACAAGGGTCCATCTGGAAGTATCGTTTGATGCCCAACCTCTCCTCCACTGTCTCTGACACCGTGAATCAGTTTATTGTTGAGTATAATACCTCCACCTATCCCTGTGCTTAATGTCATATATACCATATTACTTACATCTTTCCCTGCACCAAAGTGAAATTCACCTAGGGCGGCTGCATTGGCATCATTTTCTAAATATACAGGCACTTTAAATACACTTTTTATATCTTCTACCAGAGGGACATCATCCCATCCGGGAAGATTTGGAGGAGAGAGAATCCTTCCTCTTTTTGAATCTAGGGGACCTCCACACCCTATACCAATAGCCCTTACAGATTGTCCTTTGATAAGTTCAGCTGTCCTTTCTATGATCTCTTCAACAATAACTTTATATCCTCTAGATACATTGGTCGGAAATCTTACCGATTCTTCAAGATTCCCATTAATATCTGCCCGGCCAATGGCAATTTTTGTTCCACCTATGTCTATACCTATAATCTTATCCATATATCACCCCTGTATCATTTATCCTCTCTATAACAGGAAAATCTTCAAGATTCCCATTAATATCTGCCCGGCCAATGGCAATTTTTGTTCCACCTATGTCTATACCTATAATCTTATCCATATATCACCCCTGTATCATTTATCCTCTCTATAACAGGAAAATCTCCATAATATTTTATTATATTTACTGCGCAGTTGTCCTGTCCTATCCTTCGATAATATCTCAGATCTCCGCCTAAGAGTCCACATATAAATAGTCTATTTACTGACTTGTGAGCCACAATAAGTATATTACCACTACAAGTCTCTCTTACTATCTTTTCTATAGCCTTTCTGGACCTCTCGTATACCTCTATTGCGGACTCTCCGCCGGGAGGAGCCATACTATTATCTAAACTCCAAGCTTTGTACTCCTCAGGAAACTCCTCTTCTATCTCTTTTCTGCTTTTACCCTCCCAAAGACCGTAGTTAAGCTCTCTTATCTCGGGTTCGATCTCTATCTTCAAGCCATAGTATCTATTGATGATCTCCGCAGTTTCTATGGTCCTTATTCTGTCGCTGGATATTATCCTAGAAAATCTTATATCTTTAATCCTTTCCGCAAGATTTAAAGCCTGTTCTTTACCCCTATCAGAGAGGGGTACATCGCTCCATCCGCACAGTCTCTCCTCACCAAATATACTCTCTCCATGTCTGGCTAAAAATATAGTTACAATCCTTTCATCACTGCTCATATTATTTCTATTTTATCATAGAATAGCTGTTTACAAACGTTCCTCTCTGTAATACAATATGAAGAGGCAAGAATAATTTTATACAGGAGGTGTCTTATGAGGTTTCTCAGTATTTTATTGGTCCTTGTCTTATTCTCTAGCAGTGTTACACTCGCCAGTGCTAATGAGATGATAAGTTTTGTGGGGAAGTTTTTAGGAGAAAAGACCTATCTTATGCTCCTCTCTGGCGATAAGACATTCTATGTAAAAGGCAAGGCTCCAGAGGGTCTTAAGGAGGGTGATTATGTAGAGGTAAAGGGGATAGAGAGGACCGATAGAGATGGAAATACTTATATATGGGCTCTACAGATAAAAAGGATTATACCAAGGAGTATAGATGATATACTTAGGAACGTAAAGGACTATCTGGGCAAAAAGATACTGATATATGGAGAATTTAGAGGATGGGAAGGAGGAGTAGGGCCTCCACCAGTTACTAGAAGTGATTGGGTGGTAAAGGATGAAACTGGAGCGATATATGTACTTGGAGCTCCCCCGTTTAAACCTATAGAAGATAAGGGGAAAAAGATAGTAGTGATAGGGGTATTGAGGATTTCCCAGAGTAATATCCCTTATATAGAACCTATCCTTGTTGAGGAAAGATAAAATTAATAGAGAACTATGGAAATTTTTAGGGGACTTTCTCCAACTCTTCAGGCTTTAGTTGCTACGCTTTTTACCTGGGGGGTTACTGCCTTAGGGTCAGCAGGAGTATTCTTAACAAGAGAAGTCAATAGAAAGCTCCTTGACGGGATGTTGGGTTTTGCCAGTGGGGTTATGATCTCAGCAAGTTTCTGGTCCTTGCTTTCTCCTTCAGTAGAGATGTCTAAAGAATTGAACACTCCACCTTGGTTTCCGGCTGTTATTGGTTTTCTTTTAGGTGGATTATGTCTTTATATAATTGATAAGCTTATACCCCACTTACATATAAACTTCCCAGAGGAAAGTACAGAGGGGATAAAGACTACCTGGAGGAGGACTACCCTGTTAGTTCTAGCTGTAACCCTGCACAATATCCCGGAGGGATTGGCAGTTGGTGTTGCTTTTGGTGCCTCAGCCATTGGATTAGCCAATACTTCTCTTACATCCGCCATTGCACTGGCTATCGGCATTGGACTTCAGAACTTTCCCGAAGGGTTAGCGGTATCTATGCCATTAAGAAGGGAAGGTTTATCTCCACTAAAAAGTTTTTGGTATGGACAGCTTTCCGGGATAGTTGAACCTATCGCCGGTGTTGTTGGTGCATGGGCGGTTCTTATAGCTAGACCTATACTCCCCTATGCTTTGTCTTTTGCTGCAGGTGCTATGATATATGTGGTGGTAGAGGAACTCATACCTGAGGCACAGAAGGCGGGAGAGACGGATCTTCCCACAATAGGGGCTATGTTAGGATTTGCCATTATGATGCTCCTTGATGTTGCTTTAGGGTAGATAGGTGAGTATAATTTAACTTAGAAAATCTTTATTATTTAGAAAAGGAGAAGATAGTATGAAACTCTATAAAATTATAATAATCTTTCTGTTTATCTTTTTATTACCACAGAGTCTTTTTGCCTGGAATATCCATGGAGAGATGACTAGAATTGTATTGGACTCTCTCCCATGGATAAATAGGTATAAAGATATAGTAATTACCCAGTATTCATACAATGACCCCTCTCCATATAATCCTAATTACAAGATCAGCTATCTAGAGGGGCACATTGGTGATAAGACAACCGCCAAGACGATACTATCTATATATGCAGATGAGCCAGATTGGGGGATGGATGAAGGGTTATCTCTGAATTCTGCCCAGACCCTAACAGGAGGGAGTCAAGGTTGGAGGCACCAGTATTTCCTGTTGTTTGGAGGATTCGTGAGGTTAGGAGAAGCTCCGGATAGAGCTCTCCATTTTTATAATATGGCGATAACAGCTTTTAAAAATAATGACCCTTATTGGGGATTTAGATTTTTGGCTAGATCATTACACTATCTTCAAGATTTGACTATGCCCTTTCATGCTAATCCAGGCCCAGTATTCACGCTTCTAAGGAACATACTGGATATAGGTGGCATAACCAATATGGTTTCTAATCATCATTACGCTTTGGAGGATTATCAGGAATATCAGATAAAGAAAAGAAATCTATTATACATTAAGGCTTTGAGAAATGCCGAACCAATTAAGGTAAACGATGTCTGGAGCGCTGGATTTTCTCTAGCCAATAAGTCTAAAGATTATTCAGAGGCTCTTTGGAATCTGCAGACCAAAATATACGGTGATAAAATAAATAGTAAAGTCAGATTCAAGATAAATCCTGAAAAAGTCCCCTCTGGAGAACTAAAGAATGAGTATGATAAGATTATTATAGGATGCCTGATGGACTTTTCTGGAGTAACAAAAGGGTTCTTAGAGTATGCAAGAGAAATATTCAGAAGTTCTCATTGAGGCTTTTGGTATAAGATGTGGATATGAGGGCAGAGAAGTACTGAAAGGAGTTACTATATCTCTCCTTCCTGGGGAACTTGTAGGTTTACTGGGCCCGAATGGTGCAGGTAAAAGTACTCTTATAAAGACTCTAAGTAAGGTCCTAAGACCTATAGCGGGGACCATATATGTAGAGGGAGAAGATATAGGATCCTTGTCTTTTAGAGAAGTGGCTAAGAAAATAGGGGTGGTACCTCAGGAGACTATGCTTGATTATAAATTTACCGTATATGATGTGGTGATGATGGGTAGAAATCCTTATATCTCTAGATTCAAAGGGGAGACTAGACTCGACAGAGAAGTTGTGATGGAGGTTATGAGGGCTACGAATACACTAGAGTTTGCAGATAGATTTATAACAGAATTAAGTGGTGGGGAAAAACAGAGGGTCATTCTGGCTAGGGCATTAGCACAACAACCAAAGATTCTCCTACTGGATGAACCTACATCGCATCTGGATATATCCTATCAGATTGAGATGCTCAATCTGATAAAAAGGCTGATAAAGGAAAAGAATATGGGAGCACTTTCTGCCCTTCATGATCCAAATCTTGCCTCTCAGTTCTGTGATAAGATTATCTTGATGAAAGATGGGAAGATATATGATTTTGGAGCTCCTAAGGATGTATTGACCAGTAAGAATCTGAAAGAGGTATTCAATATAGATGTGATAGTGAAAGAGCATCCGGTGTATAACAGTGTATATATTTTACCTCTATCAAAGGTAAACAGAGATTATACCTCTTTTAATAAGAGGATACATATAATATGTGGGGGTGGAACAGGGTCAAAGATAATTTATCTCCTACACAGGCAGTTTGAAGTCTCCGCAGGTGTCATAAATATACTTGATAGTGACGCAGATGTGTGTAACGAGTTGGGGATTGATGCGATTTTTGAAGCCCCATTTTCTCCTATATCCGAAGAGAATTACAGGAAGAATCTATCTATGATAGATGCCTCAGATGTAGTTATTATATCCTCTTTACCATTTGGAGAGGGGAATATTTCTAATCTTAAGGCATTTGAATATGCTGTCAATAGGGGTAAGATGACCATAATGGTGGATGATTCTCCTATAGAGACCAGGGATTTTACCGGTGGGAAAGCTATTAGCCTCTGGAATAGGCTAAAAGAGATGAGCATAACTATAGGGAACGATGAAGTAGAGAATCTCCCGGAGATTATCTATGAAAGAGTTGGAGCTACTCAGACAAGAGGTTGAGAACTGTAAAAGATGTGATCTCTATAAGACTAGGACTAATATAGTATTTGGTGATGGGAATCCATATTCCAGACTTATGCTGGTTGGAGAGGCTCCTGGATACTATGAAGATAAGAAGGGACTGCCATTTGTTGGTTCAGCAGGAAAGCTGTTGGATACACTCCTTGAAGAGATTGGATTAAGTAGAGCCAAGGTTTACATAGCTAATGTATTAAAGTGTAGGCCTCCAAATAATAGGGACCCAAATATCGATGAAATAGAAAGATGCAGTCCCTATCTGTTTGCACAGATCTCGTATGTCTCTCCCAAGATTATAGTGACATTGGGAAACCATTCGACCAGACTCTTAGCAGAGACTGATCTTGGTATAACAAAGGTCCATGGAAAGATATTTAAAAAGGGAGATAAGATAGTAATGCCAACATTTCATCCTGCTGCCTGTCTTTATCATCCGGAGTGGCTGAGGCTTCTAAGAGAAGATCTCTCTAAAATCCCTCTGTTACTGTCTGATTATAATTTGTAATTACTAGAGTTTTGTGTTATATTCAAAGTCTAATAGATAGGAAAGAGGTGATTTTGATGGATGAAAGATTAAAGAGTCTTATAGAATTAGCTATCCAGATGGAGAAGGATGGGATTAAATTCTACGAAGAGTTAAGCATCAAGGTTCCATACGAACCTGCAAAAAAGATGGTCCTGTCATTTGCCGATGATGAGAGAAGGCATCTGAGGATTTTAAATGAAATTTTTAGCAGTATTACCTCTATAGATATAGAGAAATATCTTGCTGAGAATCTGCCCAAAGAAAAGGTAAAGACGGTTTTTGATGAGGTCCAAGGGAGCATAGATACAGCAACACTACAGGATGAACTCTCTTCCCTTAAGATTGCTATGGATATGGAAGAGAAAAGTTATAAGTTGTACGATGAGGCATTTTCTACAGAAAAGGATGAGAATCTCAAGAAGTTATGGAAGAGGCTTGCAGATGAGGAGAGAAGGCACTATGATATATTCTGGAATACTTATGACTTTATATCCAATCCAGAAGAGTGGATACTGAGAGAGGAGAGAGGACTTCTGGACGGAGGTTAGAAGATAATACAGGAGGTGGAATCTATGAGAAACGCTTTATCTGTTTTTCTCTGCCTGGTGCTTTTTGTAACTGCTCTGGCTAACTACACTCTTGCTAGTTCCATCATCTATGTAAATATATATCCACCTAAGAGTGCCCAGCCGAATAGTATAAACTATTATCTAAAGCCAGGCAATGATGTCCTGATCCTTTTTAGGGTCAGCGCTATCCCTGCCCTTGGTTCTATGAATAGCTTCTTTGTAACCATAACTCACTCCGGCGATGCCCTTAACTATGAGATATATAATGGTGTAAATAATCCAAATTCTCCTGGAAGCCCCATTCAGAGGGGAGGGTTATCTTCCCCTACATCGATTCTATTTCCCTGGGATTCTGACTTTGTAAATGTTCCCGCCGGACAGAGGACAAAGCTTGTTTCCCCCGTTGGGCTCAGGATTGTAAATACAGGGAAAAAGGCAGGTACCGTATCTATAAAGATAGGGGTTAATGAGAGCGTAGGTGGCTTGGTTGTAAATTCAAAACCAAGTGGAGCAAGTGTATATATAGATAATAAGTTTATTGGGACTACCCCTCTAAACATATCCGGAATAAAAACAGGTACACATGTTGTAAGGATTTCTTATCAGGGGTATGCGGATAGGGTAAGAACGGTAATTATAAGACCACACAGGTATGAGTTTATAAGTGAGACCCTTCTTACTCCAGCAAATACTGGTTCTCTCTATGTGGATTCAAATCCTCGTGGTGCAAGTATATACCTTGATGATAATTATGAAGGGGAGACCCCTAGAAGGATAGATTTTATACCTGTTGGTAGCCATACTGTTAGACTCTCCAAAGAAGGTTATAGAGATTATGTACAGCAGGTATGGATACAGGCAAATCAGACGACAACGATATCTATTAGCCTCATTGTAGAAGCAATCAGATATAAGCTCAGTATAAATTCTAACCCCTCTGGGGCAAGGGTCTTTGTAGATGGGATACCAAGAGGGATAACCCCTACATATACATATGTAACTCCAGGTTATCATCAGGTAAAACTGGAGTTAGAAGGTTATCTCGACTATGAAGAGACGGTGCATATAACAAGGGATATGCTTCTCAATATAAACTTACAAGTAGCCGAAGGAGCCCTTGTTGTATTTTCAGAGCCTTCTGGGGCAGATGTCTATGTTGATGACAGATACTACGGAAGAACTCCAATAACTATCCAACGTATCCCTGCAGGAAGAAGGATAGTGACCATAAAGATGCCGGGATATGCAGACTGGACGGATGATGTATTAATAGAGCCTGGGAAGATATCTCAGGTTAGTGCTACTCTAAAACTGGCTGGAACACTGCAGGTCTCCAGCAGTCCTCCCGGGGCAAAGGTGTATCTGGATGGAAAGGACATAGGTGTAACTCCTCTATCTAACTCTGGCGTACCTGAGGGGACCCACAATCTAAGTGTAGAACTCTTCGGATATAAACCTTGGCAGGGAATAGTAGAGATATTACCAAGACAGACGACAAATATATTTGCCAAATTAGAACCCGCTCCCATAGATATATCTGGATTGACCGTAAGCCCTCAGGTGTATAAAGTCAAGACGCCATTTAAGAAAGACCTCTCCATAAACTTTACTATAACAAAGCCAGCTACAGTTACTGTTGAGATAAGAGATATGGAAGATAGAGTAATAGATGTCCTTATGTCTAATTTCAAGTCGTCTGTGCCGAAGCTAGAGGTCAAATGGAGGAGGGATATTTCTCCCGGAAACTATAAGGTCGTGGTAATTGCTGTAGATGAGGATGGGAATCAGGCATACAGAGAGGCTATATTCAGAGTAGAGGAAGAGAGTCTCCTCAACTGGATACTGTATGGAATATTTGGCTTACTGATCCTCTGGATCATATCTATTCTACTGTGAGAGATAGTGATATACACAGGATAGTAGAGATACTCAGAGAAGAGTTGAGAAACTGGAAACAGCCAATCGTAACTCAGATAGCGGAAAGGGAAAGAGACCCTTTCCGCATACTTATCTCTACTATACTTAGTCTGAGGACAAAGGACGAAGTTACCGCATCGGCAAGCGAAAGACTCTTTTCTCTAGCCAAGACTCCGGAAGAGATGTTAAGGTTAAGTGAGGATGAAATAGCAAGTACCATATACCCTGTTGGCTTTTACAGGAATAAAGCCAGAACTATAAAAGAGATATGTAAGATACTTATCGAAAAGTATGATGGCAAGGTCCCGGATAGTTTGGAGGAATTGTTAAAGATTAGGGGTATTGGAAGAAAGACGGCAAATTTAGTTATAACTCTTGGCTATAATAAGCCAGGTATATGTGTGGATACACATGTACATAGGATATCAAATAGATTGGGATATGTAAGGACAAAGACGCCTGAGGAGACAGAGTTTGCCCTTAGAGAAAAGCTACCAGTAGAATACTGGATAGAGTTTAATGACCTCTTGGTTACTCTGGGACAGACTATATGTCATCCAGTATCTCCCAGGTGCAGTATATGTCCGATAAAGGATTACTGTGACAGGATAGGGGTGAGACGTTCGAGATGATTAAGGTTGAACCTAGAAACAGAGGAATCAGGGCAGAGATTAGAGTAAATGGAGACAAGTCTATATCTCATAGGGTCGCTATCTTCTCCGCTATGAGTAAGGGTGTCAGCGAGATCGAAAATTTCTCTTCTGCAAGAGATTGTTACTCCACTATAAGATGCCTTAGAGCCATCGGGGTCGATATAGAAGAGGGCAATAAGATAAAGATAAGTGGTGTTGGGATAAGGGGATTTAAAGAGCCAGAAAACATACTTGATGCGGAGAACTCCGGAACTACTATAAGACTACTCTCTGGACTTCTTGCAGGCCAACCATTCCTCTCCATTATTACCGGAGACGACTCTCTAAGGAGAAGACCAATGGACAGGATCATAGTTCCATTATCACTTATGGGTGCAGAATTCTGGGCTAGAGGGGATAATAGATTTCCCCCAATGGCTATAAAGGGAAGATACCCCTTGAGGTCTATAGAGTATAAGCTTCCAATAGCAAGTGCTCAGGTAAAATCTGCCCTGATAATAGCAGGACTACTGGCAGAGGGTGAGAGTAAGATAGTAGAGCCATTACCATCAAGGGATCACACGGAGAGATTACTTCCCGCCTTTGGAGCCAGGCTGAAAAAGGAAGGGAATACAGTTATAGTATACGGGGCTCAAGAGCTTGAGGGCCAAAAGATATATGTCCCCGGAGACTTCTCCTCTGCCAGTTTCTTTATAACCGCAGGATTGATAGTACCGGACTCTGAGATAGTTATAAGAGATGTTGGCCTTAATCCAGGAAGGATAGGCTTACTGGATGTCATAAGAAGGATGGGAGGAGAGGTGGAGGTATACCAGAAGAGAGAGATACTCAATGAACCTGTAGGAGACGTGGTTGTTAAGAGTTCCAAGCTCAGAGGCACAACAGTATCAAAAGAGGAGATACCAATCCTTATAGACGAAGTTCCTCTTATAGCTGTACTTGGCGCATATGCAGAAGGGGAGACAATTGTTAGAGGGGCAGAGGAGCTTAGAGTAAAGGAGAGCGACAGAATAAGAGCTATAGTTACAGAATTTAAGAAGTTGGGTGTAGATATAGAAGAACTACCAGATGGCTTTGTTGTATATGGACCATCTATACCCAGCGAAGGCATCGTAGAGAGTTATAACGACCACAGGATTGCTATGGCTTTAGCAATAGCAGGTCTCTCTGCTAGGGGTCCTGTATCTATAAATAACGAGGAGTGTGTCGCTATATCTTTTCCTGACTTCTGGTGTATAATGGCTAGTCTGTGATTTATTCGCTAACAATTATACTTAATATCCATATCAATTAATGATAAAATAGATTAATAAGAGTATTTCTAACGGAGGTAGTATAAGCTTTGTCTAATTCTATCTCTATGATAGAACAGTATAGAAGGATAAAGAAAAAGTATCCCGATGTACTACTCCTGTTTAGACTTGGAGATTTCTACGAGTTGTTCCAGGATGATGCATATATAGCAAGTAGAGAATTGCAGATAGCATTGACCTCCAGAGAGGTATCCAAGAACAACAGGATACCCATGGCTGGTATCCCCTATCATGCTGTGGAGAACTATATACCTAAACTCCTAGAAAAGGGATATAAGGTAGCTATATGTGAACAGCTGGAGGATCCAAAGTTAGCCAAAGGATTAGTAAAGAGAGATGTTGTAAAGATTATTACACCAGGGACAAACTTTATCTCCCTGGATGCTGAGAGTAATAACTATATAGCCTGTGTGGTCAGAGACGAGAAGATAGGATTTGGTCTATCATTTATAGACCTGTCCACCGGAGAGTTCTATACGAATCAATTCCTCTTTAAGGATTGGATGATATTTTTGGAAGGTCTGCTGAAACTTCCCATATCAGAGATAGTGGTAAAAAGAGGAGAAAATCCATTTGATTTTGTGGAAGACGAAACTCTTAACAGATGGACTATCTCTGAGTTTGATTCTGAATTCTTCGATTATGACCTCTCTTACAATAGGCTCCTGGAATTATACAGCGTCCAGAATCTTGTACCTTTTGGGATAGAAGGATTACCATTATCGGTCATTGCCTCCGGGGTATTACTTGCATACCTAGAATATACTCAGAAGAATATCCCCAAACACATAATGCCTATAAGGCTCTACAATCCCTTCAGGTATATGCTTATAGATCATAGGGCAGGAGAGAATTTAGAGCTATTGAGAAATACTCTAGATCGTTCGACCAGATTTACCCTCTACGGTACTATTAACTATACGGTTACACCTATGGGTGCTAGACTGTTAAAGAACTGGATATCCTATCCACTTATAGATATTGAGGCTATAAATGAGAGGCTGGATGGTGTAGAAGAGCTCCTTGGTAGCTATCTTGAGATGGAAAAGATAAGAGAATGTCTGAAGAATGTAGGAGACTTTGAACGCATAGTAGGAAGGCTCTCCTGTGGTATTGGAAATGCCAGGGATCTATTAGCCCTTAAGAATTCGCTGAAGAGTGCGATGAATCTGAAGGGTATCTTTGAGCCAAGGAGTAAGATCTTAAAAGATATATGGGACAGCATAATAGATTTTTCTCCTCTGGTGGATTTGTTAGAAAGGGCGATAGTTGATGATCCACCAGTAACTGTAACAGAGGGAGGGATTATAAAGGATGGATTTGACCCTGAGATAGATCAGCTTAGGGACATACTTCACAACTCGAATAAGTGGCTCTTGCAATTTGAGAATAAGGAAAAGGAAAGGACAGGCATAAAGTCATTAAAGGTAAGCTATAATAAGGTCTTTGGATACTATATAGAGGTTACAAAGGCAAATCTACATCTTGTCCCAGATGATTATATAAGAAAACAGACACTGGTAAACGCGGAAAGATTTATTACCGAAGAGCTCAAGAGTTTTGAAGAAAAGATTCTAGGTGCTGATGAAAAGCTGAAGGCTTTGGAGTATGAGACATTTGTAAAATTGAGAGATACAGCCGGTAAATGGGTAAAAGATATACAGAAGACTGCAAGCAGTATAGCGACTCTGGATGTTTTACAGAGTTTTGCCTACGCATCTAGGATCAACAATTATACAAGGCCTACACTTGGGGATGACTTTAAGATAGAGATAAAGAATGGTAGACATCCTGTTTTGGAAAGGTCTCTGGAGCATACATTTATCCCCAACGATACATATCTAGATACAGATGAATATCAGGTTATTCTTATAACCGGACCAAATATGGCGGGAAAATCTACATATATGAGACAGGTAGGTCTTATAGTTATTATGGCTCAGATGGGTTGTTTTGTCCCTGCAGAGAAGGCTCATATAGGTATAGTGGATAAGATATTTGCAAGGATTGGAGCTCAGGATTATCTGAGCCTACATCAGAGTACTTTTATGGTCGAGATGGAAGAGACTGCAAGGATTATAAATAATATAACTCCCAGGAGTCTTCTCATATTCGATGAGGTGGGAAGAGGGACAAGTACGTATGATGGGATGAGTCTGGCATGGGCACTGGTGGAATATCTGGCAAATCATAAAGATAGACCCCGGACACTTTTTGCTACCCACTATCATGAGCTTACAACACTTGAAGAACAGTTAAGAGGTGTGAAGAATTATACTGTGGCTGTTGAAGAGAAAGAGGACTATGTTACCTTTCTCTATAAAGTAAAGAGAGGTTCTGCGGATAAAAGTTATGGGATATATGTAGCTAAGCTGGCGGGGATACCTCAGACCATCATCTCAAGAGCAGAGGAGATATTAAAGATGCTAGAAGGCTCAGAGGAAAAGAAGTCCCCTCCGAAGAGAAAGGTTATACAGCCGCCCCTCTTTGCCATAGTAGAGCACCCGATAATCGAAGAACTGAAGAATATAGACGTTGATATTCTGTCCCCCATTGATGCATTGCTCAAGATCTCAGAGTGGGTAAAGAGAATAAAGGAGGAGTCAGGTGGGAAAGGTAAGAAGGCTTCCACAAAACGTCATTCAGCATATAGCAGCGGGAGAGGTAGTTGAAAGACCTGCTTCAGTGGTAAAGGAACTTATAGAAAACTCTATAGATGCAGGCGCCAGACATATATATGTAAATATTGTTGCCGGAGGAAAGAAGAGGATAGAAGTCAGAGATGATGGATCAGGGATAGATCCAGAAGATGTCCCGATAATATTCGAGAGATATACCACTAGCAAGATAGAAGATGTTGACGACCTTTATAGCATATCTACTCTGGGTTTTAGAGGAGAGGCATTGTCAAGTATAGCCCTTGTCTCTAAGGTAACACTGGAAACGAGTACTGGGAACAATGGAATAAAGTACATTATAGAGGGAGGGAAGGAGAAGAGCTCTGATCTGATTAGCCTTCCAAAAGGGACCAGAATAGTAGTAGAAAACCTCTTTTATAACACTCCTGCGAGGAGAAAATTCCTCAAAAGTGACGCCTATGAGAGAAATTTGGCGATAGATTGGGCAAGAAAGTATGCACTTATATATCCAGATATCTCATTTATTGTTGATGCTGATGGAGAAAATGTCTTTGTTACTCCGGGTAGTGGGGACTTGAGGGAGGTCTCAGAAGTAATCTTTGAAAAGCCAGTAGATCCAGTCTATCTGGAGGTCTCTAATCCTCCAATTTCTATGAGAGGACTTTTAGATAGAGGAAGGTTATATTCTGATAGAAAGAGGGAGGTCCTCTCGATAAATGGCAGGGTTATTAGGTCACATATCTTACAGAAGGTCGTAGAGGATGTAGTATCTAAGGTCATAGGGGATAAAGGATTTCCATTTATAATAATGGATTTAAGGCTTCCGTCAAACTATATAGATGTGAATATACATCCGGCAAAACTTGAGATAAAGATACTGGATGAGAGTAAGATTTATAGTGAAGTGTATAATGCCATATACGGTACATTAATGGGTAGAGAAGTCACCTATACTGAGGTAATGCCAAAAGCAACAGTCACACCTACAGTAAAGGACGAAGAAGAAGTGATATCTTATGAACAAAAAGCTTTGATTCCTGTAACTGAGGAAGAGAAGGAGGATATCTTTCCCCTTGAACCACTGGGACAGTACCTCAATACATTTATAGTATGTACCTCCAGTAAAGGCATATACCTGGTGGATCAGCATGTTGCTCATGAGAGGGTCCTCTTTGATTCGTTTGGTGAGATCAGGGGTCTACCGCAGTTTCTCTTGGAACCGAAGTATGTCGAAGTATATAATGTCCCATATGAACTTCTGGAACTCATAGTAAATAACCTGAACCAGATTGGTTTTGAGTGTGATGTTGGAGGACCGGATAGCATAGTTATAAGGGCGATTCCGTCTTTCTTAAAGAACGTAGATATAGATACCGCTTTAAATGATTATTTGGAGAGTAAGGACTTAGATATAAATAACCTCAAGAGAGAAGTTGCCTGTAAGAGTGCGGTAAAGTTAGGTGACAGACTCTCTTTAGAGGAGATGAGGGAACTCTTAGAGAAGTTGTCTAAGGTTAAGAATTATAGGTTCTGTCCTCATGGTAGACCTATAATAATAGAGCTCATCGATCGTGATTCAGCCTTTAGAAAGTTTGGTAGGTAAGGAGGATTAATTATGAGTATAAAGTATGCAGTGATAACTCCCCATCCTCCCCTTATTATACCAGATATAGGGGGGAGATATCTGGGAGAAGTAACTTCTACCGTTGAGTCGATGGTTACCCTTGGTAGAAAGATAAAGGAGATTTCTCCCGAGACTTTTATAGTCGTATCTCCACACTGTGAACTGTTTCTGAAATACTTTGGGGTTGTTACTCAGGAGAGGATAGAGGGTAATTTCAGGGAATTTGGGGCTCCCAGAGTAAGACTTGAATTCGAGATAGATACAACCTTGACGCAGAGGATTATAGATTCTGCCAGAGAGTCAGATCTTCCTGTTAGAGAGATATTGGATGTATATCTGGACCACGGGGCTATGGTTCCTCTTTATTATCTTACTAGAGATCTTGATTACAAACCCAGGTTAGTTCTGATTTCATTCTCTCTACTTCCACTAGAGAAGATATATTCCTTTGGTAAGCTCATAGACAGTGTGGCAGAAGAGAATGTTGTATTTGTAGCAAGTGGTGATATGTCTCATAGGTTGCTTCCAGGAGCTCCAAATGGATATGACCCTATGGGTAAGATTTTTGATCAGGCAGTGGTAGAGATTGTAAAAAGCGGTAATCTTAAAGGTCTTCTGGATTTGGATCCTGAATTAGTTGAGAGGGCAGGAGAATGTGGACTCAGGTCCTTGGTGATGCTTGCAGGTGTTATGGATGGGAAAAAGGTGAGGACTAGGGTTCTATCATATGAGGGCCCGTTTGGAGTGGGATATCTTGTCGGGGAGGTTGAGTCGATGGATTCAGATGATTTAGAGTCCTACATACTGAATCTTGCAAAAGAGGCTGTAGAGACATATGTAAAGGAAAAAAGAGTAATTACCCCTCAGAATATACCAGAAGAGTTGAAGAGAAGGGCTGGGGTATTTGTTACAATAAAGAAACACGGAGAATTGAGAGGATGTATAGGAACTATACAGGGGACCCAACCAAATATAGCGTATGAGATAGTACAGAATGCGATCAGTTCTGCCACACAGGACCCAAGGTTTCCTCCGGTAAGAGAAGAAGAACTTCCATATCTTGAGTATTCTGTTGATATACTGAATCCTCCAGAAAGGATAACTGACATATCACAGCTTGATCCAAAGGTATACGGGGTGATAGTAGAGAGGGGATGGCAGAGGGGATTACTCCTTCCAGACCTGGAGGGTGTCGATACCGTGGAGGAGCAGTTGAGAATAGCGTCGTTAAAGGCAGGATTGTCTCCTGATGAAGTTGAGAATATCTATAGATTTACAGTAACCAGATATGGAGAAAAATAATTTTAGAAAGGAGTAATATATGAGGTGGGCAAGTATTGTTTGGGGAATCATACTTATACTTCTTGGGCTTTCAATCATTGCTTCTAAGAGTGGATATCTATCTGCGGGTTTTTGGTTGAGGCTTGTAGATTTTTGGCCACTCATCTTTATTATAGCCGGACTTGGAATCATTTCTAAAAGTGTAAAGAACAGATTACCCTTTATCTTACTAATCATAGTGCTTATCATTGTTCCATTTATCGTTGCAATTGTTAATCCGGTTTCTTATTCTTCGAGAGAAGAGAGATTAGAGGATATGGTTGTTCCATTTGATCCTTCTATAGAAGAAGTTTGGCTTACTATAGAAGGTGGAGCAGGAAGTTTCAGAATCTCTGGAGGAAGTAACGATATAGCTTCTGGCAGATTCTTCTCTGACCATGCTAGACTCGTAAAAGATATATCAAAAACTGATAAGAAACTAAGTATAAGATATAAGACAGAGGGTATCTTTAGAAGGGACATAATAGTAGGTGGTACGAAGACAGAGATGGACCTACTTCTCAATGATAGTATACCCTATTTTATAACCTTGAATCTTGGTGCCTCCAGATTGGACCTGGATTTCTCCAGTGTTATAGTGAGAGAATTAAAGGTAGATACAGGTGCTAGTTCCTTAGATCTTAAGATTGGGGATAAGAGCTCTATGCAGTATATAACTATAAAAGCTGGAGCATCGGATATAGATATAAGGGTTCCGAAGGATTCTGGTATAAGGATAAGATTTGATGATGGATTGACATCTAAAGAGTTTCACGATTTGGAATTTGTACATAGGGATAAGATCTACGAGTCAAGGGATTATGATTCCAGAGATAAAAAGATAGAATTAAATATTTCCTCCGGGGTTTCAAGTATAGATATATATGGATATTAATTATCTAGAATTTGCGAAATATTAGAGTAGAAAACTGCATACTATAACTTCTTGGAGGATATTTCCCATAGATCCTACCATTGATAATATCCTGCATCTGTTTTTTCAGTTCTTTTTTGTTTTGGAGCCAGTTTAGAGGTATCTCAAATACCCATGCCCAGTCTGACGGATGTTCTGGAAGTCTAATCTCTTTGGACAGGATGATGAATCTGTATCTTAAGTGCCAGTTAGCAGGGTCAGTTAAAAAGTCTATAAAGTTTTTGCAGGCTAATTCGATGTTCCCTCGAAATATAGAGGAAATTCCTCTCAGGTTATCGACTCCATGATTTTCTGCTATCCAGATGCCTTGCACTAAAGCCTCTAGATTCATAAGCGTATAAGAGCTAGCTCTATCTTTTCTTATGAGTTCAAACGGCATTGAGCCATCTCTGGCTATTTGAACCCTTAATGCATATTTAAGGTCCCTCAAGCCTTCACAGAATATACCGGTATCCTCAAGGACTCTACCTGCACTGAGTAGGAATAGCGCCTTCCAGCTCAGATGATTATTCGGTATAAACGGCTCATACCTACGTATATACTCTACAAATGGTCTGAGCCAATCTCTGAATCTCTTCTGGTCCTCTTTTGAGATAGCTGATAAGCCCTGAAGTATATCGAAAGCCATTATGATTTTAGGAAAGTGATAGGAGATTACAATAGGTGTATCGCCTTTCTTTTCTCCGGTAAATATATTCCAGAAATCTCCACCATCTACAGGCCTTGTACAGTTTTCTATCCAGGCAAGCAGAAACTCAATACTCTTATCTGCGTAGATCTTATTATTCGAAAAGGCATAGGCAAGAGCCAGTGTATATGCTGAAAGGGCATCTGTTCCAATCTGCCTTGAATACATCCGCTGTATATGCTGTTTCTTAGAATAGAAGAGTGGAATTCTTACCTCCCCTTTAATAGGGTTTGGTTCTGTGTAGAGTAACGCATTCGCCTCTTCTATAAGTTCATTGTAGGCAGAAATAGCTATTTGATTATGTCTTGATATGGCCAGTTTTATCTCCTCTATACGCCTTCTGGTTAGTAATAGATTAGGCCCAGGAGACTTGATAAGGGTCGAGATGGTAGAGGTTGGAATCCAGCTATTGGCTCTTGAAGGGATGTGAGAGAATAATAGGATTATCAGGAAAAAGATACCAGCCTTTCGAGGAGATATCTTTCCCTTTATCCTATTAATAGTAAAATCTATTGAGAAACTCTTCCTTTCTTTACTCATTCTGTAGCTCTCATAACTATTATAGCTGATTTTTGACTTTTTGCTTTTGTTTCTGCCCCATAAGATGAGTTTTCTGGTGTATAATCTACATATCAGGATTCTTTTTTTACAGGAGGCCCAGATTATGGAGATGGTAGAATTATGATACTATATAAGACCTTTTGTCCTAATTGTGGAGGTGTTGTCTCTTCAGAAAGGTTGTCGAGAGGACTTCTATGTGAAAAGTGTTTCCCCTATGATACTGAAGACGTTTGTTCCTTATTAAAAGAAGGAGAGTTTGTAAGAGTTTGCCAGTTATGGGAAAATATCAGAAGATTCGAAGACCTTTTCAAAGAAAAGGTAGGAGCTTCTCCTTGGTCCATACAGAGGACTTGGACTGCCCGCTACTTTAATGGCAGGTCTTTCTCTCTTATTGCTCCAACTGGTATAGGTAAAACAACTTTTGGTCTTATACTAAGTATGTTTATCGCTAGTAGAGGAGAGAAGGTCTATCTTTTATTTCCTACAGAACTTCTCTGCCTGCAGGCTTATGAAAGATTCAAAGAGTATAATTTCACAGATGGCTTATTGCTCTATCGTTCTAGATCCTCAGATAGAGAAGAGATAAAAGAGAAAATTTCTAAAGGTAATTTCAATATACTTATTACTACAACTATGTTCCTCTACAAGAATGTAGACATAATACCCAAGGGTATCTTTTCTCTCATCTTTGTAGACGATGTAGATAGTATATTGAAGACAGCAAGGAATATAGATAAACTCTTCTTACTCCTTGGTTTAACAGAGAGAGATATTTCTTTTGCCTTGAGGTATATAAATGAGAAGAGGCTAAAAATTGATAACAATAAGGATGTCTCAGCTGAAACATCCTCAATGGCGGAAGGAATAAAAGAAATATCAAAGAAAGTAAAAGGTTCTCTTATAGTTTCTTCTGCTACTTCTCGCCCTAGGTCATCACGAATTCTTCTGTTGAGGGAGATTTTAGGATTTGAAGTAGGGCATCCCAGGATTTCTATCAGAAATATAGAAGAGTTTTATGAGTTTCCATCTAATGGAATATTTGAAGAGAGTATCAATAAGATAAAATATTTTGGTGCAGGGGGATTGGTTTTTCTGTCAGAGGTCTACAGTAAAGACTTGGAGAATTATGTTCAACTTTTAAGAGACTCAGGTATAACGGCTGACCTGGCAAATGCCAAGAGTATAGAGGATTTTAAGAATAGAAAATTACAAGTACTCATAGGGCTGGCAAGTTATAATAGCCCACTAGCAAGGGGATTAGACCTCCCTGAAGTTGTCCGTTATGCTCTCTTTATAGGAATACCAAGGTTCGAAATAACCCTGAGATATAAAGAAAATCCATCTGCTCTCTGTACTTTATTGGGGAACCTTTTGCCCTGGATGATAAAAAGGAATCTCTGGGATAAGACAGTGTTGAGAAGATTATCGCAGGATTTATCAAAATTACGGAGTTTTAAAGTTCCATCTTACAATGATCTACCGGAAGACCTCAGGCAGACGGCTCTAAGTATAAGAGACTTGATAGAATCTCTACTTAATAATGATGAAGTCTTATCCTTGATAGAGAACTCAGATGAAATAGCTATTAAACTAAGAAAAATGGGACAGGAGATTGAGCCTATAGCCGTCATACCGGACATAAGTGGTTATATCCAGGCTTCAGGAAGGACCTCTAGACTGTATATGGATAGACTTACAAAGGGATTGAGTTATATCCTTGTGGATGATTGTAAGGCTCTTAATGCCTTAAAAAGGAAACTTAGCTGGTATTCAGAAGATATAGAGTTAAGGGAAGCTAGAGGGATCGATTTAGAAAGAATACTTCGTCAGATAGATGAGGATAGAAAAAGACAGATAGGTAATATTGATTTGAAGGAAAAGATAAAGACTGATTTGGTGATTGTAGAGTCGCCTAACAAAGCACGTACAATTTCTCAATTCTTTGGCAAACCCTCTAGAAGAAAGCTTAGAGGAATAGATGTATATGAAATACCTCTCCAGGATCGTTATCTTGCAATTGTAGCTTCGAAAGGGCACCTTGTGGACCTGAATAAGGAAGAAGGAATCTATGGGGTTATCCCTCAGGATGGTAATTTTATTCCACTATTTGAGGTGATCGATTCCTCTAGAGAAGATATTATAAGAGCTATAAGAGAAATAAGTTTAGAGGTTGATGAGGTATTCATAGCTACAGATCCGGATACCGAAGGTGAAAAGATAGCATATGATATATATCAAGCCTTACGACCTTACCAGAAAAATATAAAGAGGACAGAGTTCCATGAAGTTACAAAAAGAGCTTTCTTAGAAGCTCTGGAAAATTCCAGAGAGATAAATCTGAATCTTGTAAAGGCTCAACTTCTCCGAAGAATAGCAGATAGATGGATAGGTTTTGAGGTATCACTCTATGTTCAGAGAAAATTAAGCAGGTCAAATCTAAGTGCAGGGAGAGTACAGACTCCAGTTTTAGAATGGATAGTAAAGAGATCGAGAGAAGCCAGGAAAAAGTTATATATAGTAAAAGCAGAGATTGATGGGTTATCGGTGGATTTTGACTTCCAGAATAAGAAAGAGGCTGAGGAGTTTTATTTTGGACTTAAAGAGATAGAATTAGAAGAGATCTCCAGATGGCAGGAAGATTTATCTGTAAGACCATTTAACACTCCAGCGCTTTTGAAAGAGGCTTCAATCACTTTAAGGTTTTCTCCTCAGAAAACTATGGAATTGGCGCAAGACCTGTTCGAAGCTGGTCTTATAACTTATCACAGGACAGATAGTATAAGAGTTTCTCAGGTAGGTGTTAATGTTGCTACTTCTTACATAAAAGAAAACTTTGGAGATAAGTTTATCTATGTGAGGACATACAGCGAAACTGGTGGGGCGCATGAATGTATAAGACCTACCAGACCTATAGATGCAGAGGAACTCTTTAACGAGAGTTTTCTAAACTTAGAGAGGTTAAGCAAAGATCATATAAAGCTTTATGATCTTATCTTTAAACATTTTATTGCTTCTCAGATGCGATCTGTAAGAGTAGAAAAGAGAAAGATTAAGATTAAGGCACTATCAAAGGAGAAAGAGGAGGAATTTATAACTGATATTATAGAGGATGGATATAATCTCATTATTCCTATCCATATCCGTCATTTAGATCTGGACAGGAAGATTTTAACTGTTACAGAAAAGAAGGTATTGCAGAGACCAGTGGTTAACTACTTTACCTACGCAAGTTTAATAGAAGAGATGAGAAGTAAAGGGATAGGAAGGCCTTCTACTTATGCCATAACTGTACAGAAACTTTTTGATAGAGGTTACATAACCGAGAAATACGGCAATCTTCTTTCGACCCCATTGGGGATAAAAGTTTACAATACTATAAGAGATAACCAGAATTTTTATAACCTTGTTAACGAGGATTATACTAGAGAATTAGAGGAGCAGATGGATAAGGTAGAAAATGATGGGGAACTTTATACAGGGTATTTACAGGTACTTTATGATAGAATAATTCGCAACTTATACAGGGTTTCACCCAGAAAGAGTACAAGAGAAATTCGTATAAAGCCTGAACAACTTAATGTGCTGGTAGAATGATATATGATTATTGAATATTATTTTATAACTTGACTTTTGAACGACAAAATATTAGACTTTATTATAGAAAAATTTAATAAAAAGGAGGTTGATAGAGTTGAGTAAATTTTTAAAGTGTTTCCTGGTAGTTTTGGTGGCTATCTCGTTATTAACAAGTCTGGTTTCTGTCTCACTTTCTCAGCAGAGAATTCCCCCAGGCCAGTATGCTACTCTGGCTGAATACCAGAAGATTTCTGGTAAAAAGATAACTAAATTTAATGAGGCGCCACAGTTAGCAGAACTGGTAAAACAGGGGAAACTACCTCCAGTAGAGAAGAGACTTCCAGATGAACCTGCGGTGGTGGAACCGATAGAGGAGATAGGACAGTATGGTGGAACTCTCCAGGGTCCTCATCTTGGAAGATCCCCGCAATATACAAGAATAACCTATGAACCACTTGTCAGATGGAATTTAGATACAAATAAGGTCATCCCTAACGTAGCTAAAAGTTGGAAGATAAGTAATGGCGGAAAGGTAATAACATTCTATCTTAGAAAGGGAATGAAGTGGTCAGATGGGCAACCATTTACTGCAGACGATGTTCTATTCTGGTACGAAGATATAATCCTAAACAAAGATATTACACCAGTATTTCCTTCTTGGCTACTTGCTGGCGGAAAGCCAGGAAGAGTGGAAAAGATAGATACCTATACTGTAAGATTTGTCTTTGATGTCCCGTATACGTTCCTTCTTCAGAGAATAGCGAGTGGTCAGGATTGTTATGCCCCAAAACATTATCTTAAGAAGTTCCATCCAAAATATACATCTATAGATGAAATTATAAAGCAGGCAAAAGAGGAAGGTTTTGATGCCTGGTATAAGCTATTCAACGCAAAGGCAACGAGATGGCAGAATAAAGATCTCCCGGTAGTAACTGCGTGGAAAGTTGTAACACCTCTGAGTGACCCTGTTTTTACCGCTGAGAGGAATCCTTACTATTGGAAGATTGATCCGGCTGGAAATCAGCTTCCCTATATAGATAAAGTTGTCTGGACTCTTGTTCCAAATAGAGAAGTAAGAATAATGAAATACATAAATGGGGAAGCAAGCATAGGCTACTATGATACATTTGAGTCCGACTATACCGTTGTTATGGAGAATCAGCAGAAGGGTGGATATAGGGTCTTAAAGTGGATACCAGCCCTTACCAATGTTGGCACGCTGTTCATTAATCAAAATGTGAAGGACCCCGTATTAAAGAAACTATTTAGAAATGTCCAATTCAGAAGGGCTATATCTATAGCTATTAACAGGGAAGAAATTGCTCAGCTTATATATTCTGGAAATGCCACACCAAGGCAGGTCTCAGTATTTAAAGGTTCTCCGTACTACGAAGAGAGATTTGAAAAGTCTTATACAGAGTACGATCCAAAGAGGGCTAATCAGATACTGGATCAGCTAGGACTTAATAAGAGAGATAAGGATGGTTACAGGATAGGACCTGATGGGAAGACCCTAGAGATATTGATAGAGGTCCTTCCAGGTATAGGACCAGAGCCAGATATAGCGGAGATGATAAAAGGATACTTGAAGAACGTTGGATTAAAAGTAAGTATTAAGACTCAGGAGACATCTCTCTGGGTTACAAGGGCTAGGGCTGGTGAACACCAGATTGGACTCTATGCAGCAGCCGGCGCTTACTATCCACTTATAGATAATGTCTGGTTCTTCCCTGTCTCTGACTACTGTTATTGGGCTCCACTCTATGGTATATGGTATTCTTCTGGAGGAAAATCTGGAGAAGAACCTCCGGCAGAGATAAAGCAGTTACTGAATCTGTACGACCAGGCGATACTGGCTGTTGGAGAAAAGGAGAGAGCATTACTGGTAAAGAGAGCCCTAGATATATACTCTAAGAATCTCTGGACTATCGGTATAGTAGGTCCAAATACAAGGCTTGTTATAGTTAAAAATGAGCTGAGGAATGTCCCTGAAGTTACTGTCCATGAAAATGTAAACTCCTGTCCTGGTCATACTAACCCAGAACAGTGGTTCTTTAAGAAATAGGTTAAAACTTGTGTGTGGGGGGGATCCCCCCTATTTTATCTCTGGAGAACCTGGTATGGATGTATGGCAGTTACTTAGAGAAGACCATACGATGTCTTGGCCACACCAGTTGTATCGTCTAATGTTGGAGCTGGCTCAGCTATAGGGACATTTCTGATACACTACGGTAAAAATATATTCTCTTTACAGGAGGAATTGGGATGATAGATATACATACTCACCTGGGAAGGATATTGAGAGAGGATGTTCCAGTAACAGCTGAGGAATTGATAGAGAATATGGATAAGTGGGGGGTAGAGAAGGCTGTAGTTTTACCACTGGATGCTACCCCAGAGGGAAGCACCTTTTGGTTTACTACTGAGCAGGTTATAGATGTCTATAGAAAATACCCTGAAAGGATAATACCTTTCTGCAAGCTTGATCCAAGACAGATCAATAACTCCCCGAACACAGACTTTACCTGGATACTCAAAGAATATAAGGACCTTGGTTGTAAAGGGGTTGGGGAGATTACTGCAAACCTTTATATAGACGACCCGATGGTGATAAATCTCTTCAGACAGTGTGGAGATATGGAGATGCCCGTCCTGTTTCATCTGGTAGATCGTATAGGAGCGCCATACGGACTTGTAGATGATATCTATCTACCTAGATTGGAGAAGGTTCTTAAAGAGTTACCCAAGACTATATTTATAGGTCATGCGATGTCTTTCTGGGCGGAGATAAGTTCAGATGTTGATGAGAAGACTCGAGGAGGATATCCGAAGGGTCCTATTAAAAGCCCTGGGAGACTACAGGAATTACTGAAAAAGTATGACAATCTCTATGGAGATCTTTCAGCTGGGAGTGGTTTTAATGCAATTACAAGAGACCCTGAATATGGATATAAATTCTTGGAAGAATTCCAGGATAAGCTCCTATTTGGGACAGATTTTTGCCATCATAATCAGGAAGTGCCTATAGTTGATTATATAAAGAATGCATTGAAGGAAGGAAAGATATCGGAGATGGCTTATAAGAAAATAACCAGACTAAACGCAGAAAGAATCTTGAAATTAGGAAATATTTGAGGAGGTGTATGTAAAATGAAAAGAGTTTTTAAAAGCTTTTTGGTTTTAAGTCTCTGTATAGCACTAATCGTAGTTGCTCTGCCATTTGCTTTTTCTCAGCAGAAGAGTTCTTTGGGGCAGTATCCAACAATAAAAGATTATGAAAGGGCTACAGGCAAAAAGATTACCAGATTTAATGAGGCTCCGATGTTAGCAGAACTTGTAAAACAGGGGAAACTGCCACCTGTAGAGAAAAGACTTCCAGAAGAACCAGCAGTAGTAGAACCAGTTGAGGAAGTAGGGCAGTATGGGGGAACATGGAGAAGGGCGGCATTATCTAAGGGAAACATAACTTCTCCAAGAATGGGCTATGAACCATTAGTAAGATGGGCAAGAGATGGAAGGACTATTATCCCTAATGTATGTACTTCTTGGAAGGTAACCGAAGGTGGCAGGGTCTATACATTTTACTTGAGAAAAGGGTTGAAGTGGTCAGATGGTGAGCTATTCACCGCAGACGATATAATGTTTTGGTATGAGGATGTGATTTGTAATAAAGATCTTACCCCAATATTTCCTTCTTGGCTAGTAGTTGGTGGTAAGTCTGTTGAGGTGAGAAAAGTAAATGATTACGCTATTCAATTTAAGTTTAGTAGACCATATTCGTTGTTTTTAAATTATCTAGCTGGTCCTGGAGGACCTAGCATATGCAGTTATCCTAAACATTATTTAAAGCAATTTCATATTAAATATGTTCCAGAGGAGAAATTGAAAGAATTGGTTAAAGACTTTAAATTCAGTTATTGGTATCAACTATTTTTAGATAGGGCAGACTGCTATTCTAATCCTGAATTACCCTCTATAAAGGCTTGGATACCAAAGGCTAAACCTGGAGCACCTGTAGTAAATGCCGACCGTAACCCATACTACTGGAAAATAGATATATCTGGGAATCAACTCCCATATATAGATAGGATGTCTTTTGTTATGGTTCAGGAACCTCAAATGATTACAATGAAAGCAGTACAAGGAGAATTAGATATGCAGGGTGGAGGAGCGGATTGCCCCTTTAGCGACTTTACCCTTTTGGTGGAGAATAGTGAGAAGGGAAATTATAAGGTTTTTCAGTGGAATGATGGTAAAACAGGAAGCGCAGTATTTTTTAATCAAAATTATACTAAGGATAAATACATAGCAAATCTACTAAGAAATGTAAAATTCAGGAAGGCTCTTTCTTTAGCGATCAATCGTGATGAAATCAATCAGCTTATCTATCTAGGTCAAGCCCCTCCCACGTATATGATGTTTCCTTTCGCGTCTCTTCAGAACGATCCGGAGATACGAAGTCTTTATGAATATAATATAACTGAAGCAAATAAGTTGTTAGATGAACTTGGACTTACTAAAAGAGACAAGGATGGTTTCAGACTACGTCCAGATGGCAAGACGCTTCAACTTACCATCATCGCTAACTTGGCATTTCCTATACATCCTGATGTGATGCAACTTATAGCTCAATATTGGAATAAACTTGGTATAAAGACGGTAGTCGATGCTATCTCAGGGTCTCTTTGGTTCCCCAGGATACAATCTAGTGACTATCAAATAGCTGGATACACTGCAGAATTCAATAAAGATTGTTTTGACTTAACCTACTCTACTATTTCAATAGTTCCTTCCAGTAATACTACTTACTGGTGTCCTCTTTGGGGACTCTGGTATGCTACTGGAGGAAAAAGTGGAGAAAAACCTACTGGAGATGCCTTAAAGTTGGTATCTATTTTCGATAAGATAAAACTTACAGTTGATACAAAAGAGAGAGAAAAGTTAACAGAAGAAATGCTTAGAATATGGGCTAAGAATCTTTGGGTAGTTCCTGTTGCCGGAAGTTATAATCTTCCTGTAATAGTCAAGAATAATTTTAGAAATGTTCCTAAAGATGCAAGTCTTGCTTATCCCCTTTCGAGCCCTGGTTATCTGAACCCAGAACAGTTCTTTATCAAAGAGGTCAAATAGTATAAATGTTTATTGATAAGGGGATGGCAGATTGCCATCCCCTAAATTTTTACTAATATCCTTTGCTCCTCCTTTAAAAGAGTTATAATATACCTTGTGCATTTTAGAAAAGCCAGTAGTTAGGAGGGGTTAATATGTTTAGATATTCAGAGATTTTGGAGAAAATGCCAGGGGTATTAAAGATAGAAAATGCCCGTAGAATGATTAGAGAAAGGAATTCTTCTACCAAGATAGTGGTCCTTGATGATGATTCTACAGGATGTCAGACTGTGTACGATATTTCTATCCTTCTAAGTTGGAAAGATCCTATTCTCAGAGAGACTCTTTTTACCGAGGATGTATTTTATATATTGACCAATTCTAGAGCTTATTCTGAAAGAAAGGCTATGGCAGTAAATAGGACAATAGCTAAAAGCCTGATAAGATTATTTAATCCTGATAGATTGAGAGTAATAAGTAGAAGTGATTCTACACTAAGAGGACACTTCTATGGTGAAGTAATGCCTCTAATGAAGATATTAGGGCCATTTGATGGAATCATTATTGCGCCATATTTCAAAGAAGGAAGAAGGTTTACCGTATTTGATACTCATTTTATCCTTGATGATGATCAATTAATCGAAGTAAACGAGACAGAATTTAGTAAGGACCCGGTGTTTGGATACAGAAACGCCTATCTTCCATACTGGATTGAAGAGAAGTCTAAGGGGTTTTGGAAGGCTAAAGACACTGTATCTGTCTCTATAGAAGATATAAGAGTAGGAGGACCTGAAAGAGTAAAAGAAATACTATTGGGAGTCGAAGGAGGAAAGCCGATAATTGTAAATGCGCTATGTGATGAAGATTTAGAGGTCTTTATCCTGGGACTTATAGGAGCAGAAAAGAGTGGTAAGAGATTCTTGTATAGGACTGCAGCATCTTTTGTCAAGGTTCGTGCAGGCATAGAAGACAGAGAATTAATTACTCCTCCAAAGATGAGAAGAGGGTTAATAGTGGTTGGGTCATACGTGAAGATGACCACAGCACAGCTTACAAGGTTGCTTAAAAATAGTAAGATCGAAAGGATAGAGGTTGAAATTAAAAAGATACTGAATAACTACCGATTATATCTGAAAGAATTAGTAGAAGATATAGACAGGAGACTCGTCAAAAAGTCGGTAGTTGTATATACAGAGAGAGAATATTTTAACCTTGGGTCAGAAAACGAACTAGAGGTTGGGCAGAAGATTTCAAAATTTTTAAGTGACCTTGTAAGAGGTATTAAGGTAAGGCCCGATTTTATAATATCTAAGGGTGGTATAACATCGCATATGGTAGCTGAAAGAGGGTTAAAGGCGAGGAAGGTTAAAGTCTTGGGACAAGTATCTCCTGGAGTCCCAGTATGGGAACTTGGGGAGGAGAGTAAATATCCCAGACTTCTATATGTAGTATTTCCCGGCAATGTGGGAAGTGAAGAAACCCTGCTTGAGGTGTATAAGAAATTTGTAGATTAGAAAGATTCATGAATCGGTTGCATCTTTGAGGGGACTTCTATTATACTGATAATAAGGTTAAATATTAAGGAGGTGTCAGTTTATGAAGAAATTAGTTATAGCTTTACTTGTATGTGTTTTGGTAATATCCTCTATTCAAGTGACCTTTGCTCAGAGGAAGTATAAAGAAGCTCCTATACTAACAGAATTGGTGAAGCAGGGGAAACTACCTCCGGTAGAAAAAAGATTACCACAAAGACCTATGGTGGTAGAGCCAGTAGAAAGAATTGGGAAGTACGGCGGAACTTGGAGAATGGTTATGTTGGGTCCTACAGGGACAGGTCACCCTTCTGCACTTATGTTCAATGATGGACTTGTTAAATTTGCTCCCAATAGTGAAACTATAGTTAAGCCTAATTTGGCAGAAAGGGTAGAATTAAAAGATAGTGGAAAAACTTTTGTCTTCCACCTGAGGAAGGGGCTAAAATGGTCGGATGGAAATCCTCTTACTGCTGATGACGTGATGTTCTGGTATGAAGATATTCTTCAGAATAAAGATCTAACTCCTATATTCCCTACATGGTTAGTTATAGAAGGAAAACCTGTAGAAGTTAAAAAGATAGATGATTTTACAGTAAGTTTTACCTTTGTTAAGCCGCATGCTACTTTTTTGCAGGATCTGGCATATAAGAGTATATGGAATGAAGTTGTTTTTGCTCCGAGACATTATCTGAAACAATTCCATCCAAGGTATACTGATCCGAAGAAACTAGAAGAGCTAGCCAAAAAGGAAGGTTTCAACTACTGGTATCAACTTTTTCAGAATAAAAACGATGTGTGGTTAAATCCAGAAAGGCCTGTCATATATGGATGGAAAGTAGTGAGTCCAATTAGAGGTGGATCAACTCAGGTAACTTTTGAAAGAAATCCTTATTACTGGAAGGTAGATCCCGAAGGGAACCAGCTTCCCTACATAGATAAGGTTGTAGTTACAATAGTCACTGATCAGGAAGTCGCTAGAATGAAGGCTCTTACTGGTGAAGTGGATATGCAAGGCTTCCCAATAGCACAAGCTCCACAGGATTACGTATTACTTATGGAGGGAAGAGAAAAGGGAGGATATCGTATTATTCCAGTTAGAATCACTGAGCCAAACATATTTGCCCTAGGCTTTAATTTAAATCATAAAGATCCAGTATTAAGGGGTATATTTAATGATAGGAGATTCCGTATAGCAATGTCTTTAGCTATAAATAGAAAGGAGATAATGGGTATAGTATATCTCAATCTTCCTAAGGAACCAAGACAGGTTGCACCATTACCAGAGTCTCCATTCTACTATGAACCTGCAGCAAAAAACTATACAGAATATGATCCAGAGAAAGCTAATAAACTGCTAGACGAGATGGGGCTTACATCTAGAGATAGTGAAGGATTTAGATTAAGACCTGATGGAAAGACTTTAATGGTAGTCGTTGAAGTAATGAGAGATAGGTTTGACTTTGTAGATGCACTAGAATTAATAAAGAAATACTGGGAAAAAGTAGGGGTCAAAACTGTAATCAAGGCAGAGGAACGTCCTTTACTGTTTACCAGAATAAGAGGAGCTGAGCATGATGCAGCTATCTACTTCGCTTCTGGTGGACTTAATCCGGTTTTAGAGGCAAGACATATAATTCCTTGTGCTAATCTTACAGCAAATGTTCAGGCTCCACTCTGGGGTCTGTGGTATGCAACTGGAGGAAAATCTGGAGAGGAACCTCCAAAAGAGGTTAAGCGCCAGATGGAGCTTTATGAGAAGATCAAAACCACTATAAGTCTCAGTGGTCAGAAGAGATATATGGAAGAGATACTGAAGATAAATGCACAGAATCTATACGTAATCGGTATCTGTGATAGAGCTCCGGTTCCTTGGATAGTAAAGAATTATTTCCGTAATGTTCCAGATGAAAAGGGATGGATTTTAGCATTTGGCCAGCCTGCAAGTCTTGTAAGTGCCCAATTCTTTATTGAAAAGTAGAAAGGAGAACTATGAGTAAGAAAATAATTGAGACTTTTGGTGATCTCCCTATAGGGGAACTTCCTTACGATTACTCCCCTATAGGGGAGTATCATTTTGTAGTTCCGAAGGGAACAGGTAATTGGATAGAGGTATCTAAATATCACGCCTGGCGTAGAAATCAGGTGGCTAACTGGAATGTGATGGAAGAAGATGGAAATAGAGCAATAGAGCAATCGTCTTTTACTCCAGAGTGTCTGGCTATACTGGTTACAGGAGAATACTCATGGATGGATTATACCTTAGACATAGAATTAAGACCTCTCTCTACTTTAGGTATATCAGGAATCATATTTAGATACAACACTAGTAATTCGTTCTACGCACTATACTTCGAAGGTAATACCGTGAAACTTGCGGTAAATAATCTGGGGAGATGGAAGACTCTAGGGATAAAATATTTTAATATTGATTATGACAAAAGATATCGCCTTAGAGTAGAGCTAAGCGGTTCTAAAATATTCTGCTATATTAATGAGGTATTGATCTTTTCTCTCGAAGATGATAACTTTACTAAAGGGAAAGTAGGACTATTAGCTAGTTGTCCTTGCAGATATTATAATGTCTCCGTTGAGGTTAATAAAGAAGAGAAGATAGAGTGGATAAAAGAGGCTAAGCCTGGGATAAAACTGTGGAAGAAGATATATTTTCCAAAGGACAAAGGTGCTGGAAGAAGTATAAGATTTGGGGATTTAAATAATGATGGGCAATTAGAATTTGTCTTGGCTCAGAATATCAGAAGAACTATGGGAGATAACTTTTGTGCTATCAGCTATATGTGTGCATATGACCTGGATGGAAATATACTCTGGGAGATAGGAGAGCCATCTTCTAGGAATACTTTAGTAACAAATGATTTGCCTTTTCAGATATACGATATAGACAACGATGGAAGCAATGAAGTGGTCTGTATAAGAAATTTTGAGATACAGATATTAGATGGAAGAACTGGTAAGATAAAAGAAAGATTTCCCGCTCCTAAAGCAAAATCTACTAGGAGATGGGCTAACGATTTCTCGGAAGACATCTTTTACAGGATTGCCGGGGATTCGATAATGTTCTGTAATGTTTCCGGAAGAGAAAAACCAAGAGATATCCTTATAAAGGACAGATACCACAACGCCTGGATTTATAATAACAAGTTTGAATTACTGTGGGAAGTAACCTGCAATACTGGACATTACCCCTGTGCCTACGATATAGATAGAGACGGAAAGGACGAGGTCCTTATCGGTTATACCCTATTTGATGACGATGGCTCTAAATTGTGGGAATTGCCGGATCTTAGGGATCATGCAGATGGAATAGTTATAGCGGATATAGATATGGATAACAATCTAGAAATAGTTATAGCAGGTGGAGACGATGGAATATTAATCAGTGATATCAATGGTAATGTCATTATGAGGGATATCATTGGACATGCACAGACCCCTAGTGTAGCTAGATTCTTGCCAGAGATTCCTGGACTTCAGATATGTACTATAACATTCTGGAAATATCCTGGAACGATCTGTCTCTATGATGCAAAAGGGAATAGACTTAAGACATTTGAGATCTATCCTATAGGAAGCCCTCTAATTCCTGTTAACTGGAAAGGAGATGGGCAGGAGTACATATTATTCTCCGGAGATACAAAGTATGGTGGACTATTCGATGGAACTGGTAGAAAGGTATTAAGTTTTCCGGATGATGGTCATCCTGTCTTGTGCTGTACCGCTTTAGATCTGGTTGGAGACGCAAGAGATGAGATTGTCCTGTGGGATACAGAGAAGATGTACATCTATACACAAGATTCGCCATTTGAAGGGGATAAGATTTACGAACCCAGAAGGAATCCTCTTTACAATGAGTCAAACTATAAGGGAATTATATCTATGTAGGTATTACCCTTTCAGTAGGATGGTATCATTTACTTAACATAGTTACCATTTTTTATAAGCCCATTTGATTTTAGCAGGTTATATATGGGATGTTCAGAGATATTAATGCTGTAATTCTCTTTTAAGATTTGTTTTATCTTCTTTGGCCCATAGCTATACTCCTGTCTGATTTTTAATATTAATTCAGTTATCTCTTTGGTAAGTACAGTCCTTTTCCTTTTAGGTGTTTTGGGTTTATCCTTTAGTCCTTCTATCCCTTCCTCTCTAAATCTTCTTTCCCATTTTCTCACTATCTGCCTAGATACCTTGAATCTTCTAGCGGTCTCGGAGACAGATTTACATCTCTCTAAATATTCAATAACCTTCAGTCTTATCTTGACTGGATCTTTACTATCCCTTATCCTCTCAAAGTAAGACTCCTCTCCAAATGCACAGCTCAGATTTTCCTTTTCCATATATTCCTCCTGATAACTATGTGTTGTAATAAGAGATTTAACTTGACAGTCAATTTATATTTTACTATCTTGTATACAAAATACAATACTTTATGCAAAACTACAAGAAGGGAGATTGGAGATGAGTAGACTGCCAGGATATAAAAGGAGAGAGGCAATAAATGCTTACATAATGTTGGCACCCTGGATTATTGGTTTTATAGTCTTTACTGCTGGTCCAATGATTGCGTCGATAGTAATAAGTTTTATGGATTGGCCACTCCTTCAGGCTCCAAAGTGGATAGGGTTAGGAAATTATAAGTTTATGTTTAAGGATGAATTGTTCTGGATATCTCTCTATAATACAATTTACTATACCCTTATTGGAGTCCCATTAAGGGTTATTGCCGCCCTATGCGTAGCCCTTGCAATGAATCTAAAATTAAGAGGGATATCTGTTTACAGGACCATCTATTATATTCCATCAATTACTCCTGCAGTTGCCAGTAGTATTATGTGGTTATGGATCTTTAATCCTGATTTTGGTCTTGCTAATACATTATTAGGATATATAGGGATCCACTCTAGAATAAGATGGATATATGATCCTGCGCTATCTAAGCCCTCTTTGATACTTATGAGCCTCTGGGGTATAGGCGGAATGATGATCATCTTACTTGCAGGTCTTCAAGGGATCCCTGAACAACTCTATGAAGCGGCAGAGATTGATGGAGCAGGTCTCTGGCATAAGTTCTGGAAGATAACTCTACCTATGCTTTCACCTTCAATATTCTTTGTTACCATAATGCAGGTTATCTCTTCTTTCCAGGTATTTACCCAGGCTTATGTGATGACTAGGGGTGGCCCTGCAAATAGTACACTTTTCTTAGTCCTATATCTTTATCAAAATGGATTTGAATTCTTTAGGATGGGTTACGCATCATCCCTTGCCTGGGCACTATTTATGTTTGTCCTGGTACTTACAATACTCCAATTTAGGGGTTCCAGATATTGGGTATTCTATGAAGGAGAGTTGAGAGGGTGATTATGATGAACATAAAAGAGAGTAAAAGATTCAGAGATATCATATGGAAGAGTATAGCGTATATAGTTATAACTGTATTCGGTGCACTTCTTATAATTCCATTTTTCTGGGCGGTTAGTACTTCGCTCAAGCCAGCAGGACAGGAATTTACCTATCCACCGAAGTGGATTCCAGAGCCCTTTATGTGGGAAAACTACAGGATAGCCCTCACCCTTCTCCCATTTGCGACGTTTCTGAAGAATACAGTAATAATAACAGTCTTTGCCACTATAGGTAGTGTTCTGACAGCATCCCTTGCTGGTTATGCCTTTGCCAGATTGCAATTTCCTGGCAAGAATTTTCTCTTTATGTTATGTCTATCTACAATGATGTTACCCTATGTGGTTACCCTTATACCTACATTTATACTCTTCAAGTTTATGGGATGGGTTGATACGTTTTACCCATTGATTGTTCCCTCATGGTTTGGTGGGGGGGCATTCTTTATATTCTTGTGCAGACAATTCTTTATGACTCTCCCTTTGGATTACGATGATGCTGCAAAGATAGACGGGGCAAATGAGTGGTACATATACAGCAGAATAATTATGCCACTATCGCAACCAGTGGTAATAACTATGCTTATCTTCAATATTGTAAACCACTGGAATGATTTTATGGGACCACTAGTATTTCTACACTCTATGGAGAAGCGTACTGTAGCTATAGGACTTAGGACTTTCTTGACGAGTATGACTGAAAGATCAGATTGGAACTACTTAATGGCAGCATCTGTAGCAACTACGATCCCTATTCTTATACTTTTCTTTGTGGCTCAGAAGTACTTTATAAGGGGTGTAGTGATGAGCGGATTGGCTGGGAGGTGAGAGTCTAAAGGGATAAGGAGATTTGTCTTACATTTATCTCTTTGAAAGGGATGAGGTATTTTATAAGGAGGGGAATTTATAAAAAAGAAGATTTAGGAGGGTGAGAAATTTATGAGAAGATTTTTGAGTAGTTTAGTCTGCTTAGTGTTAATACTATCTATACCAGGGTTGGTTTTTGGTAAGACTGTACTGAACTGGTTTGCTCCTATGTCCCCTGGACCAGAGCTCGATCTCTGGCAGGGACTTATAAAGGAGTTTGAAAAGAGGAATCCAGACGTAGAAGTAAAACTCAGCGTCGAACCTTGGGGTGACTACTGGCCCAAAATTGCTACAATGTTTGCAGGAGGACAGCATCCAGACCTTGTATGGATGCACTATTCTAGATTTAAGGACTATGCTGCTCAGGGAGCCTTGAGGCCACTTGATGACTATATCAGAAAGGATAAGGCATTTGCCCCAGATCTAGCTCAGGTCCCTACTGTCTTAAAGAAGATATTCCAGCACGAGGGTAAACAGTATGTACTTCCTAAAGATCACGGTGGAATAGCAGTATGGTACAATATGGATATGTTTGATCAGGCTGGCGTCAAGTATCCTTGGCAGGGTTGGACCTGGAAAGATTTCCTGACTGCAGCTCAGAAACTTACTAAAGACTTTAATGGTGATGGAGTTACCGATCAGTGGGGTATAACGGATATAATGTGGGGCGGAGACCCGGCGACCTGGTGGCATCATGAAATGGGTTGGGCTTTGATCAAGTCTTTTGGTGGAGATACCTATAGCGATGACTATAAGTCTGTCTTTATAGACAAACCAGAGACGATCGAGGCAATCCAATTTATGGCAGATTGTATTAATAAATATAAAGTTGCCCCAACTGCTGATCAGATAGCTGGATTGGGACCTCCATTCAGGATTGGTAAGACTGCAATGTCCTGTTTCCCACATGCTGCTGAGGGTTACTGGATAAGGTATGAAAAGAGGCCTGTAAAGAGATACGGTATAGAATTCTTGCCAAAGGGTAAGGGTGGTATATGGTATGCCCTTGGAGCTACCGGATTTGCTATTCCAAGTGGAAGCAAGTGTCCGGATGTTGCATGGAGATTTATAAAATATGCACTATCCAAAGAAGTATCTGAGAAGGTTGCCGAGCACTACAGATGGGGTAGCCATAGGATGGATATGTGGGCGAAGAGATTTGAACTCCAGGTAGAAAGAGGTATCTACATAGAAGAAAACTGGAAGAGGGTCTGGGTAGATGCGGTAATAAATCCGACCAAAGTTGGAGTACACCTCGGTTATGCCAGAATACCTGCAGGCGCAGCCGAGATAAATACCATCCTAAGGACCGAGTTTGATCCAGTATACCTCGGTAAGAGAACCGCTGCAGATGCGGCAAAGGCGGCAAAGCCAAAGATTCTAGAAGTTCTTAAGAAGTTCTATAAGTAGAAAGAAAGCCCCCGAGGCTACCTCGGGGGTAAATCAAAAATAAGGAGGCAGAAATATGGCAGTTGATAGAGAAAAGATTCTGGAAAAATTTGCTCCATTGAGAGTAGCAGATGTATGTGATGCTATGGATTGGCTTATGCTGAGAAATATTGGACTAATGTCTAGGGATATAAGACCACTGTTTAGACCTGTAAGGGTATGTGGTATAGCTAAGACAGTTAGGTATGTCCCAACAAATAAAGTGGTCCCTACAATGAGTCCAGAAGAGTATACAAAATTTGTTGAGGACTGGTATGCCAATGTATGTACATATCCATTTGGAGAGATTATAGAACCAGGAGATATAATAGTTATTGATGCCCATGACCTGGATGTAGGTCTCCTGGGCTCGAATAATTCTCTTGCATATTTTAATAAAGGGGCAAGGGCATTGGTAACTGATGGGGGATGTAGAGATACCGATGAAATTATAAGGGAGAAAGTCCCTGTGTTCTGCAGATATATATCCAGAACTATGGTGCAGGGAAGGATGGAGTTTGAGTCTATGAACAAGCCTATAAACTGTGGCGGAGTTCTAGTAAGACCTGGAGATGTGATAGTTGGAGACGGAGATGGAGTGGTTGTAGTGCCTCAGGAGTATGCATTAAAGGTAGCAGATATAGCGTTGAAGATACTGGAGGAAGATAAAATAGGGCGTAGAAGACTCTATGAACAGGCAGGATTGCCTTTAGACGAGACTGTACTGTAAAATTTAGGAATGATTGGGGGAAGCTTATGCCAGATATAAAGACAAGATACAAAAATTTGGAGATGTTAGTCTATGAGGAGTTAAAGTCTATGATCTTTCAGCAGAAGCTTCCCCCTAATTCTAAAATAATAGAGGAAGAGATCTCTAAAGAACTCAACGTGAGCAGAACTCCAGTAAGAACTGCTTTGACAGCTCTAGAGAAGGATGGACTTGTAAAGATAATCCCAAGGAGAGGTGCCTATGTTGTAAGTCTTGGAGTAGAGGATATAGAGGAGATCTATATCCTGAGAGAGGTACTAGAAGGGACAGCTGCAAGGTATTCGGCAAAGAATGCAGACAACTCCTTTATAAAGGAGTTAGAAAGTGCCCTTAGTAATTATAAAAACTCTGTAGAAAATAAAGATTATAAAAATTGTATTAAGTTTGATGAGGTCTTTCATAATCTTATCCATAACAATAGTGGGAATGGTAGGCTTATAAGCCATCTGGAGATCTTGAAGAATCAGATTCAATTACTCAAATTCCGTTCATCTCATATACCCGGAAGACCATTAAAATCTCTGGCTGAACATATAGAGATCCTCAATGCTCTAAAAGATAGAGATCCAGATAGAAGCGAATCTGCGATGAGGATGCATATAAGGAATGCAAAAGAAGATGTAATAAAATTCTATAAAGGAGAGTTGAAATGAAGCCAAATGTGATAAAAAGAATTGAAAGAGTTAGTAAGGAATTGATTGAAAAGCTATCTCAATTCTCATCGGCTACTGTCTATGAGGCAAATGGACAGAAGGGGGCTATGTTTTCTTATATAAAGCCGATAGATGAAAATATGAAGCTTTGCGGACCTGCCGTTACAGTACTATCACGCGCTGGAGATAACCTGATGATACATAAGGCTATCTCAGTAGCTCAACCAGGAGATATCTTAGTGGTAAATATTGGAGACTATGAGGAGGCTGGAGCCTGGGGAGAGATAGCTACTGTTGCGGCAATGGAAAGAGGTATCAAAGGACTTGTAATAGATGGAGGGGTTAGAGATACCCAGGCAATAAAGGCTCTGGGATTTCCAGTGTTTTGTAGATCTGTATCAATAAAGGCTACTACAAAGAAGTTACTGGGATATATTAACCATCCTATTACCTGTGCAGGGGTTATAGTAAATCCTGGAGATGTAATCTTGGGAGACGCAGATGGCGTTGTGGTAGTCAAGAAAGAAGATGTGGAAGAGGTTATAAAGAAGGCAGAGGAGAGAGAAAGATTCGAAAGAAGGGTTATAGAAGAGCTGAGAAATGGCAAACTTACTATTGATCTATTAAATTTGAGACAAATCCTGGAAAGAGAGGGATTAACAGAGGAAGAATGAAGAACATAGAATCTCAGGTAATTTCTAGGATAGATGCCGATCTCTTAAAAGGGTTTTGTTCTAATGTTTTGATAAGACTTGGGGTCCCCAAGGAATCTGCCGATATAGTTTCAGACCATCTTGTATGGGCGGATCTTATGGGGATAAGTTCTCACGGAGTAACTCGCCTTGGTATATATGTAAAGAGGCTACAGACAGGATTAGCAAATGCAAGACCTGATATACGTATTGTCAGGGAGACCGCATCTATGGCAGTTTTAGATGGAGATAACGGATTGGGACAGGTCGTTGGTACTAAGGCTATAGAATTAGCTATAGACAAGGCAAGCAAGGTTGGAGTTGGGGTTGTAGGGGTGAGACATACCACACACTTTGGCTGTGCTGGATACTACGCACTGAAGGCTATAGAGAAAGATATGATTGGTATAGTTATGTCCAATGCTCCCTCCACTATGGCACCCTGGGGGGCAAGGGTTCCCTATCTTGGAACAAATCCCATAGCGTTTGGTATTCCAACAAGAAACTTCCCTCCCATTCTTCTGGATATGGCTACAAGCATTGTTGCCAGAGGTAAGATCATCTTGGCTGCAAAAGAAGGCAAGAGTATACCTGAAGGTTGGGCAGTGGATCCAGAAGGAGAATTTACCACTGACCCGGAATCTGCACTAAAGGGAGCAGTGTTACCCTTTGGAGGACCAAAAGGGTCTGGTATAGCACTAATGATAGATATATTCAGTGGAATACTGAGTGGAGCAGAATTTGGTTCTCATATTGGTTCTTTGTACGATGATTTCTCTAAGCCCCAGAATGTAGGAAACTTTATGATTGTTTTTAATATCGATAGTTTTTGTCCGGTTGACCAGTTCAAGGAGAGAGTTGAGATGATGAGGCAAGAGATAAAGAGTTTACCTCGAGCTAAGGGGGTAGAAGAGATACTATTACCAGGAGAGATAGAATTTAGAAAATATCTGGAAAATAAAAGATCTGGGGTCCTTCTAAGTCCGGAAGTTATTAGGGAGCTAAAAGAGGTTGGGGATCTATTATCTGTAAAATTTCCATTAGAAGGAGAAGGGTAAGATGAATAATCTGAACTTTGTATTTAGCATACCAACACTAATAGTGTTTGGCTGTGGTTGCATAGAAGAATTGGGTAAAAGGATAAGGGAACTCGGAGGATCTAAGGCAATTATAGTTACCGATAAGGGAATTGTAAATTCTGGAATATTGGATGGTGTAAGAGATATATTGAGGAAGAATGATATAGGTTTTGTCATATTTGACGAGGTAGAACCAAACCCCTTAGATATTACAGTAGAGAAAGGAGCAGATATAGCTATAAAAGAGGAGTGCGATATAGTCATAGGTATTGGTGGTGGAAGCTCTATGGACTCTGCTAAAGCCATCGCTATGAGAGTAAAGAATAGAGAAGGGACACTCTTAGACTATGTAGGAGTAAATAAGGTCAAAAATGCCCCATTACCAATTGTAGCTGTTCCTACCACTTCTGGTACTGCAAGTGAGTTGACAATATTCTCCGTACTGACTGACAGTAGAGATCTGACAAAGATAAGTATAGGGAGTGATCTTTTGACTCCAAAGGTAGCTATATGTGATCCAATCCTTACCATCTCTATGCCACCAAACGTAACTGCGATGACAGGGATGGATGCTTTGACACACGCAATTGAATCATATGTGACCACTGTTGCCACACCAGTCACGAAGGCTCTAGCACTGGAGAGTATAAGACTCATATCTGATAATCTAAGAAGAGCAGTAGCAAGGGGAGAGGATACATATGCAAGGAGTAATATGCTCCTTGCCAGTTTACTAGCAGGGATGGCTTTTAGACATACAAGATTAGGTATTGCCCATGCTCTGGCTATGCCCTTAGGTAGCTGGGATATCAGACTTCCACATGGATTGGCAAATGCATTGGTCCTACCTTATGTTATGGAGTTTAATCTACCTGGAAATCTGGAAGGTTATGCGGATATCGCTATTGCAATGGGGGAATCTCCTGGAAATACCCTGAGAGAGACTGCGCTTAGATCTATCAAGGCGGTAAAGGAATTGATAGAGGACATAGGGCTTCCAAGAAGTCTTAAAGCTGTTGGTATTAAAAAAGAAGATTTCGATAGAATTGCTCAAGAGGCAATGAAGAGTGGAAATCTGGCAGTAAATCCTAGAGTTTGTAAAAAAGAGGACCTTATATCTATTCTAGAGGCTAGCTATGAAGGAGAGTGATGGTATGGAGATCGTTGGTTTTATAGGATTGGGAGCTATGGGGCTTCCTATGGCTAAGAATATAATCAAAAAGGGTTTCCCTCTGGTTATTATGCCCCACAGGAATATGGAACCTGTGAATATTCTAAAGGACCTCGGCGCAAAGGTAGTAAAGACACCAAAGGAGGTCGCCCAGGAATCTAGTATAGTAATAACTATGCTACCAAGTTCTAAAGAGGTAGAAGAAGTTATCCTTGGAGAAGGTGGAGTAATAGAGGGTATAAAAGCTGGCTGTGTTGTTATAGATATGGGCACTAGTATGCCCCAATCTACAGTGATGATCGCTGAAAAATTAAGAGAAAAGGGGGTAGAAATGCTTGATGCCCCAGTAAGTAGAGGGGTGAAGGGGGCAGAGGAGGGTAACCTGTGTATAATGGTTGGGGGAAAGAGAGAAGTTTTGGATAGATGTAGACCAGTACTGGAGACTATGGGGAAGGATATTTTCTATGTCGGTCCTAATGGACAGGGTCATATAGTGAAACTACTTGGTAATCTTATAAGTATCTCGAATATGGCGATAGTAGCAGAATCATTTGTTCTAGGGACAAAACTTGGAGTAAATCCTAAGGTGCTCTATGATGTACTGATAAATACAGCTGCCGATAGTTTTATCTTGAGGACTCAGATACCTGGAATATTAGCCAGAAACTTTAATCCGGGGTTCAAAGCCAAATTGGCGAGTAAAGATATAAATCTTGCCCTAGATCTCGCTAAGAATGCAGATGTTCCTCTTTTTATGGGGGCTACCGCATGTCAGCTATTTACCGCGGTAAAGGACCTTGGTTGTGGCGAAGAGAATCAATCCGCAGTTATTAAAGTATGGGAGAAACTTTTAGGGATAGAGGTGACAGGTAAGTGAACTACATAGATGGAAAGTGGATAAGTACTTCAGGTAACGGGAGGACATTCAAGAGTATAAACCCGGCAAATAAGGAAGAAGTATTGGGAGAATTTCCCCTTTCTGGGAAAGAAGAGGTCGATTTGGCAGTTTCCAGTGCAAAAAAGGCTCAGAAGGATTGGAGAAGAGTTCCCGCTCCTGAGAGGGGGAAGATTCTTTTTAATGTAGCAAAGATTATGGAGAGGGAAAAGGCAAAACTTGCAGAGACAATTACAAGAGAGATGGGGAAAACTCTCAATGAATCTCTTGGAGAAGTCCAGATAAGTATAGATATGGTTTACTATTCTGCTGGGGAAGGGAGAAGACTCATTGGAGAAACAGTTCCCTCTGAGAAGAGGGACAAATATATCGTTTATTTTAGAGAACCGGTAGGTGTAGCTGGTATCATTACTCCTTGGAACTTTCCTCTACTATTACCTGTGAGAAAGATTATGCCTGCACTTATTGCTGGTAATACTGTTGTCTTTAAGCCATCGAGAGAGACACCTTTGGTGGCTCAACAATTTGTTCAGATTTTAGAGGAGGCTGGATTGCCACCTGGAGTGGTAAATCTGATCCAAGGTTCTGGAGAGTCTGCTGGAATGGAGATAGTTAGACATCCTGATGTAGGGGTAGTATCTTTTACCGGCTCGGTAGAAACTGGTAGAAAGATAGGAGCTATATGTGGAGAACAGATAAAGAAGGTTGGACTGGAACTTGGTGGGAAGAATCCGGTAATTGTACTGGAAGATGCAGATTTGGAATTGGCTCTAGATGGGTGCATTTCAGGTGCCTATGGGGCTACTGGACAGAAATGTACCGCAGCAAGTAGGATCATTGTGGAAGAAAAAATCTATGATGAATTTGTAGGAAGATTTGTAGAAAGAGTAAGAAAGATAAGGGTTGGAAATGGGATGGATAAGAATACAGATATGGGACCACTTGTAAGTGAATCGCAGTTAAATAAGGTAAAGTATTATGTGGATCTGGGCATAAAAGAAGGAGCAAAACTTGCATATGGAGGAAATGTCCTGGATAGTGGTGAATTTTCTAAAGGATTCTTTTTTGAGCCCACTGTTTTTATAGACGTAGCCTCCAATATGAGAATCGCAAAAGAGGAGATATTCGGGCCAGTTGTTTGCATAATGAAGGCAAAGGATTTTGACTCTGCAATAGAGATTGCCAATAGTACAGAATACGGACTTTCAGCTTCGATATATACAAAAGACCTAAAGAAGAGTTTCAGGGCGATGGAACTTTTGGAGTCTGGGGTGGTCTATATAAATGCCCCTCCAACTGGTGCAGAGATAAATGGTCCCTTTGGTGGAGTTAAGGCTTCCGGGAATGGTGAGAGAGAACAGGGAACAACCGCTATAGATCTCTTTACTGAGTGGAAGACTGTATTCATAGTCCTAGGATAGGAGGAAGATATGGAAATAATAGATGGAAGACAATTCTTGTTTTGTAGGGTAGACAGAGGAGAAGATTTACTAAAAAGTATAATAAAGGCGATAGAGGATACAAAATTATCCACCGGAGTTGTAGTCTCCGGTGTTGGTAGCCTTTTAAAAGCAAGGATCCATATGGTATCCTCCAATGATTTTCCACCAAAGGATGACTTTCTGGATTTCGAAGGACCTTTAGAGATCGTCTCTTTACAGGGTATAATTGCTGATGGTCAACCACATCTACATATCTCTATAGTTAATAGAGACTTTAAGTCTTTTAGTGGACATCTAGAAGAAGGGTGTCTGATACTTTCTATATGCGAAGTGGCTATAGCTAAGGTGGATGATCCTAAGGTAATAAGGACAGTTTTTCCTGGTACCAAAGTGGGAAAACTGATAAGGTTATCCCCTTAAAGGGTCTTAGATCCCTCCATATTAAATGTCTATTGCTTTATCGGAGTAATCTTGGTTGGAGTTCTGTTAGAATATGATAGAATATCTTTTATAAAAACTCTTCCGGAGGGATGAAATTGAGTAAGGATACAGTAAAGGACATAAAGATTGCCTATATAGGTGGGGGTTCGAGGGGTTGGGCTTGGAAGTTAATGGCCGATCTAGCCCTTGAGAAAGATCTTGCTGGAACAGTCAAACTCTATGATATTGACTATGAATCTGCTCAAAATAATGAGATCATAGGGAATAAAATCTCAAGTAAACCCGAAGTACCTGGAAAGTGGAAGTATATCGCTGTAAAAACACTTGATGAAGCTCTATATGGAGCCGACCTGGTTGTAATTTCAATACTGCCAGGCACATTTAGTGAGATGTATTCAGATGTGCATACCCCTGAAAAGTATGGAATATACCAGTCAGTTGGAGATACTACGGGTCCAGGTGGACTTATAAGAGGCTTGAGAACAGTGCCAATGTATGTAGAGTTTGCCGAAGGGATAAAGAGGAATTGTCCAGATGCATGGGTAATTAACTATACAAATCCTATGGCTATATGCTTGAAGACACTTTATGAAGTCTTTCCAAGAATAAAGGCTTTTGGATGTTGCCATGAGGTATTTGGAACACAGGAGTTATTAGTGGATGTTGTAAAACACTATCTCGGTAAAGATACGGAAATCTCTAGAAGGGATATCAAGGTAAATGTACTGGGAATAAATCACTTTACCTGGTTTGATAAGGCTTCTTATAAATCGATCGACATATTTCCTCTGTATAAGGAATTTATAGACAAGTATTATGAAGAAGGGTATGAAAGAGAAAGCGGTCGATGGGAAAGAGATTATTTTGCCTCTGCAAACAGGGTCAAGTTTGACCTGTTTAGGAGATTTGGGCTTATAGCGGCAGCTGGTGACAGACATCTGGCAGAATTTATCCCGTACATATATCTCATAGATAGAGAGACAGTGAGAAGATGGAAATTCTCCTTAACCCCTGTTGAATGGAGGATAAAGAATAGAGAAAGGCTAGATGCACTTAGTAGAGAATTTGCTTCCGGACAGAGAGACATACCACTTGTCCAATCTGGAGAAGAGGGAGTTATGCAGATGAAGGCAATCTTCGGCTTAGATACCTTTGTCACAAATGTCAACCTGCCAAATAGAGGACAGATTCCAAATCTGCCAGCCGGTCCAATCGTGGAGACTAATGCAGTATTTACCAGAGACGATGTTCGTCCCGTGTATGCAGGAGAATTACCTCCAGACCTGGCAAGTATAATGATAAGACACATAAATAATCAGGAATTGATCGTAAGGTCTGTATTAGAAAGAGATCTTAACCTTGCCAGGAGAGCCTTTCTGAATGATCCAGCAGTAGAAAGGCTGAGTACTGATAAAGCCGATCAACTGTTTAACGAGATGATAGATAATACCAAGACGTATCTTCAGGCTACTTTTTCACTATAGAATATAAAAACCCTAGGGACGATGGGTTGAGTTTGTCCCTAGGGTTTTTAGTCTAATCTTACTCTATCGCTATAGCCTCATAGGCATCTACTTTTGGAACAGTGATACTTAACCCATTTTCCAGTTTATAATTAAGTTTTTCTTTCTTAGATAGAAGTATTACTCTCTTTGCTTCTTTTATCCAGGGAAGACGGATATTAATATTGTGTATGGGTATAATCCTGTTTATAGGCCGAGTCATCTCTCCAGTAAAGTTAATCAGATGCAATATTATTCTATTCTTTGACTCTTGCCTCCTGATACTTATCTCTGTCGTCTCTGGGGCGTCGGTTATAATCAGAGGAGTTCCAAAGATTTCTATAGGCTTAACCATAAGCTTTTTGTGTTCTGGAAAGTGAAATTCAAGATAGGTCTCGTCTATATTACCACAGAAGTAAAAGGTCCTCCCTTTCCCATAGGTATTTTCTATAATAGCAGGATAATTTGACAGTGGTGGTAAGGGCTGATATCTAGCTGGAAACTTTTCTCTATATAATGCCAGGATCTTTCCCGTCGTTATAGCGGTTTTGATTCTGAATCTGGGCGAAGGGATAAAGGTAGATGAGATCCCCTCAAACATAGGACTATCTCCACGGTCAAAGTAGTCTAAATTGCAAGGTCCCTCTATCCCCTCTTCACTTATGCCAAATAACTCTGATAGTACAGGTTTACCTCTTTTATTTCCCCATTCATCATAGAAGGATGTCTCGAATGTAGCCAATAATGTCCCACCATTTCTGACCCAATCCCTAATTAATTCCGCAGTATGATCAGACATACAAGCTACATTGGGAAGGATGAGAAAATCATAGTAACTAAGTTTCTCTTCGATCCCTTTTTCATCGAGCACATCAAACGGAATATGACTCCTAGTAAGAGCTTCAAAATATCCGGTAAAGGCTTTAAAGTGGTCTCCCGCCTTGATCTGTCTTGTAAGTCTTTCTCCCTCCTGAGTAAAATCAGTTACCGGAACTGTTGCTCTATAATAATCTGCTGTCTTTATTGACCACATCAGGGCTACCTTAGCGAGAGATTTTGTCCCTTCTAAGTATTCTTCGTTCTCCTCTATAAACTTATTCATCTCCCCTGCTGCCTCTGCGCCAGGATCAAATATATTGGCATAGTACTCCCCGTACCATGGTGATGCCCCATGAGCTATAGTGTCTGCGTATAGTAGTTTAGTCTCTTCAGGAGTTAATGCATAGAGATCCCAACCACAGTTTTTACCTGCTATAAAAATTACAGTAGGCTTACCATCTGCCTGTGTCTCTAGAAGCTTTGCAGACATAGCCGGTTTCCATAGAGGAACCTTAGTCAGGTCTCCCCCTATAAATCCACCTTCTGCTCCAATAATGTCCTGATAGGGAGCAAGTCTTCTATTATCCCTTCCGTTTGGCCAGCTTGGCCAGAGACCCTGTCCGTTCATATAGATGATAGCCTCAGGTTTTATCTCCTTTAGAGCATTATAGGCGTCTCTCATATAATCGGTGATGCTATCATATCTGAATTCTATAAACTCCTTCCATGTCTGATCTTCCCAATCTTCTTTTACAGGTAAATCCTTGCCATAAATCCTCTTGAACTTTTCTCTGCATGCCTGGCAGTAGCATCCGCTGGCTATAAATATAGGACCGTCTAAGAATATCCCATCTATGTCGTACTGTGCCAGATCTCTTATTACCTGAAAGGACCATCTTCTGTAGTCAGGACTATTTACACATGGGGACATACCTAATCCATAGACATCATCTATTACACTTCCATCTCGTCTGAGTTGAACCCAGTCTTTATGTTTTTCAGCCATCTTTGGACTCAACCAGTGTACATTAAAGTATATTATTACTTTAATTCCTTCCCTATGTGCTGATTTCAGATATTCTCCAAGTAGATCCATCGGAACGACGTCAGCTACACTGGATCTAAAATAGAATATCCCTTTCTCTCCTCCATCATAACCAAAGGGACCAAAATGTTCACAGTTAAAGTGCAACTCCTTCTTTCTTTTTACTGCCTCTTCTATCCTTTCTAGTTTAAACTCAGGTAATCCTATATCTACTATCCTTAAAGGTTTTTCCCACCACTTTCTCATAACTATTTGCCTCCTAGATTAAAGTTATTAAATAGCTCTTTTACAGCTCTGTACCTATCATCCTCTTTATTTTCTTTAGGTAAACAGTAGGTGATAATACCATCTGCTATACCTTCTTTTATAAGATCTAAAGAGATTTTTACCGTCTCTTTCAGGTACTTGCTGTCTGGAGGTATTGGGGCACTAGAAAGCTTAGAAGCATATATCATAATGATAAGGGATAGCTCATCTCCCAGAGTTGCTCTCACTGCCCTTACCTGAGGAGCTAATGTAGAAGTAGTTGTTGTATCTATGTTTGGTTCATTCCTGAATGGGAATATTACCCCATCTATAACATCTCTATACTGGTCTATAAATTTATCAGTGATATCTCTATAGTAGGATACTGTAAAAAGTTTTAAAGAGGGATTTATACTTCTGGCACTTGATTTAATCTCCCTGAGGTAATTCTTAGTAAAGAAGTCTGTATTGTAGTTGAAGTCATCTATAGCAATGCCCATAAGATTTGGGTATCTCATTGATAATTCCCCTATAGCCTGGGCCCATCTTACATAGTCATACTCGTAAGGCTTGGGAGGAGGTGGTTCTGAGGGCGGTGTTAGATAGACTATTACATCAATTCCCTCTTTCTGAGCTAAAGGCATAAAAGCATCGCATAGATCATCCCAGTCGTAGGGAGAATGCCAGATAAGATAAGCGTAGGTGTTTACCTTTATGTCCTTAAGCCTTTCTATGAGATTGATAGCATCAAGCCTTCCATTTTTATCTCTTAATTCCAGGTCATAATCACCTATAATAATTTTCTCGGTAATTTCCCTCTTGATAAATTCAGATTCTTTATACATTCTATCCTCCAATCTATTTCCTTTTTTCAGGAAAAACAGTGGTAAGGATATACCTATATTATCTCCATACCATATCTCTATAGGACTACCAACATCTGTCTTGTAATAAGCCCCGTTTGGAGCCTGACGCTCAAGTAGAGTGTTGATACACCTATAAATAATATCCCTATGGTCTGTCTTAAATGTTTCATCGTAGAGCACATAAAAGACTATGATGTTTCCTATAGTCTCAGTGCAGTCAGGGGCACCATCGTTATAATAATATGCTCCCGAAGGTAGCTGATACTTTTTTACCACCTCTAACATACCGGGGAGTTCACTTATAAGATATTTGTACTGCTCAGGGAATATCGTCTTTACAGCCTCCTGATGTTCCAGGAATGCTGACATCTCTCCTATCTGGTAAAAGGCACTATGCCCATCGTAGAAGTCCCTTATATATTCAGCAGGTGAATAATACCACTTCTTAGTATTAGGATTATATCCCTGCATAGCCATATAGTAGGCGAACTCCCCTGCTTCCACTAAATCCCTGTTGTCCTCACCGGTGTAATATAGGTAATGTGCTATTGCAATAAATGGATAGAAGAAATAGTTATAAACTGCACTTGGGCTTATAATGTATAGAAGTTCTGGAAGAGCATTAATGGTATTTCTGGCAAATTCCCTGTATTTTTGATCCCTGGTCAGCTCATAAGCATATAAAAAGAGTTCTGTAAATTCGCAGTTATAGAGAGAAACGGGAGACTCTATAAACTTAGAGCCATCATAATAGTACCAGGTCCAATCACTATTTCTGACTTTCTCTGCGATGTCAGCAATCTCTATTACTTTCTTTTTATAATACTCGTCCTTTGTAAGCAGATAGAGTCTATAATACATTACACCAAAAGTGTATAGATACATAGGATAGCCCTGATATCTCTTATAGCCATACTGGGGATCTTCGTTTGTCCTTACATATTTTTCGTACCGCATAAGAGACTCAAATAGTATATCTTCTAAGCTATTAGCCCTTATTGATGGGATAGATATAAACATCAATATTATTAATACTATTACCTTTTTAATCATTTTTTACCCCTATCTGAGACCATATGACAGGCAACAAAATGCCCATCGGATACCTCCTCTAAGAGAGGAATTTCCCTCTCACATATATCTATCTTCTTTGGACATCTTGGATTGAATGGGCATCCCTCAGGTGGATTTATAGGGTTAGGAGGTTCCCCTTTTAGCTCTATCTCTTCTTCTTTACCCCTTATACTTGGTACAGATGAGAGAAGCGTAACTGTATACGGATGCAATGGGTTACTAAATATTTCATCTTTCCCAGCATATTCGACGACTTTACCAAGATACATAACCGCTATGGAATTGGATAGATGTTTTACAACAGCCAGATCATGAGAGATGAATAGATAGGTAAGGTCTAACTCCTTTTGTAGCTCTTCTAAGAGTTTTATGATCTGAGCCTGAACAGACACATCTAAGGCTGATAGTGGCTCATCACATACTATAAACTCACTCTTAAGTGCGATAGCTCTTGCGATACATATCCTCTGTTGCTGTCCACCGCTAAACTCATGAGGGTATGCATCTTTAAAATTAGGATCTATCCCTACTTTTTCTAGGAGTTCTTCTACCCATCGTTCCTGTTCCTGCCTGGTTCCTATGTTGTGTATGGCAAACTGTTCCTTTATGATTGTACCCACTGTCATTTGAGGATTCAGGGAAGAAGCAGGATCCTGAAAGACTATCTGCATTCGTCTTCTAAATGGCTTCAACGCCTTCTCCGATAGATTAGTTATATCTACACCATCGAATATAATTCTGCCACCATCAGGATTTATTAATCTGAGAATAAGTCTTGCTACTGTAGATTTTCCGCATCCACTTTCCCCAACAAGACCCAGAGTCTCCCCCCTTCTTATATCGAATGATACATCTTCTACTGCATGGACTATTGCTTTACCTCTAGGGAAGTATTTCTTTAGGTTTTTCACTGAGATCAGGACTCTATCTTCCATTATGCCCTCCTATGTAACCAGCAGGCAGAGTAGTGATCAGTATCTATATTAAATAGAGGAGGAACTTCTTCTTTACATATATCCATAGCAAGTGGACACCTTGGATGAAATCTACAGCCATTTGGTGGATCTATAAGGCTTGGAATAGTCCCTGGAATAGGAATAAGGTCCTTTTCTACTTCTATATCTGGAACCGCATCCAACAGGGACTTTGTATAAGGATGTGCTGGATTATAAAGGATGTCCTTTGTCTTTCCTGTCTCCATCATATTGCCTGCGTACATTATTATTAACCTGTCACAGAAATTAGTAGTCAAGGCTAAATTGTGTGTTATAAGTATGACCGACATTCCGAACTCTTCCTTCATCCTCTTCAGAAGTCTTATTATCTGTGCCTGAATAGTTACGTCAAGAGATGTAGTAGGTTCATCTGCTATCAGGAGTTTAGGCCTGCATATGAGTGCCAGTGCAATCATTACACGTTGTCTCATCCCACCACTAAACTGGAAAGGATATTCCTTCATCCTCTCCTCTGGCAGTGGAATTCCAACCATACCTAACATCTCCTTAGCTCTTTCATAAGCCTCACTTTTACTGCACAAATTATGCCAGAGAAGAGGTTCCATAACCTGTTGTCCAATAGTTATCACTGGATTTAATGAACTCATAGGGTCCTGGAATACAATTCCAATATCTTTACCTCTTAAGTCTCTCAGTTCTTCTTTGGATAACTTCAAGATATTCTTACCGTCAAAGATGATAGAACCGCTTTCGATCCTCCCATTGGCTGGGAGGAGTTTCAGTATAGAAAGCACACTGACACTCTTTCCACTACCACTCTCTCCTACTATACCGAGTACTTCCCCTCTATAGAGTTTATAAGAGAGTCCATCGACAGCTCTTAAAACACCTTCTGGTCGATAGAAATAGACCCTCAAATCTTCTATATTCAGTAATGGCTCCATATCTTCCTCCTATTCCCTGGCAGAAAGGGCATCTCTTAAACCAAATGCCACAAAGTTAAAACTGAGAAGGGTAAGCACTAACATACCAGCGGGGGCTAATAACATATAAGGGTTATATAAAAACTGTCCTGTTGCCTCGGAAATCATAAGACCCCAGCTAGGCATAGGTGGTCTTACTCCTAATCCTATTAGACTTAACCCAGACTCAAGAAGCATAACTCCAGGTATCCCGCTAAAGATAGCATATATGATGGGACCTATTATATTAGGCAGGATATATCTGAACATAATTCTACTATTACTTGCACCTGATGCTCTGGCAGCTTCTATAAACTCTCTACTTTTGACCGAAAGTGTCTGCCCTCTTACAAGTCTTGCCATACCTGCCCATCCAGTAGCGGAAATAGCAATGAATATAGAGAGATATCCTCTTCCTAGCACTAGGACTAGTATTATGTTTAAGAGATAACTGGGGAAAGAGTATATGATATCTACTATACGCATAAGTATGTTGTCTATTTTCCCGCCATAAAATCCTGAGGTAAGCCCCACTGTTACTCCGATAAATGTTATAAAAGCCTGGGCACCAAGGCCTACAAATACTGCATTCCTTAGACTGTATAATAGACGACTGAATATGTCTCTCCCCAACTGATCTGTTCCTGCCCAGAATTGTCTATTGGGAGGTGTCCAGACTGCCTCATAATGAACCTCATCATAGGGATAAGGTGCCAACCAGGGAGCTAGTATCCCTAGGAATATTAATATAAAGACAAAAACCAGACCAAAGATTGCCAACTTATTCTTTTTGAATTTTCTCCATATATTAGCCCAGTAACTTCTACCAATTCTTTTTTTATTTTCTCTATCTTTCATCTGTCTTACCTCCTGGATACCCTGATCCTTGGGTCTAGGAAGAAGTAGATAATATCAACTACAAGATTCATAATCATTAGTATTAATCCGAATATAACCGTCTGAGCCATCATTAACGGATAGTCCCTACTATTTGCCGCCTGAGAAAAGTACTGTCCCATACCGGGAACTCCAAACATACCCTCAACAAATACTGTACCAAGTATCAGGTGACTTATCATAGGACCAAGGATAGTTACAAGAGGAATCAATGAGTTTCTCATTGCATGTCCAAATATGACATACCTTTCATTTCCCCCTTTAGCCCAGGCGGTTCTGACATAGTCCTGCTTTAATGCGTCCAATAGAGAAGTCCTCATATATCCTGCTATACTCCCTATAGGTCCAAATGACATAGCTAAAACTGGAAGTATATAGTTCTTGGGGTGCCCCCAACCATACGTAGGTAATATAGGTATCCAGAAACTAAAGAGAAATATAACGAAGACCGCCATAACATAATTTGGTATAGCACTAACAATCATAACTAATGCAGAGACCAGATAGTCTATCCAAGTATTCTGTTTTAGCGCAGCTATAACACCCAACGGAATACCTATAAAGACAGCTATGGTAATGGCCAGAATTGCTATGGTAAAGGAGACAGGGAATGTCCTTGCTATTATCTCTTCTATTGTTTGTGTGGGCCATCGGAATGATGGTCCCATATTTAAAGTAACTACTCCCTTTATAAATGTGATATACTGTTCCCAGAGAGGTACTGTTTCCCCCCATCTTTTCATCATCTCTGTTTCTACACCCTTAATCTTATCTATCTCAGAGACAGTGAGTCCTGTAGCCGTTGTCCCTGCCTGACCAAGTAATATTTGAAGTTCCAGAAAGCTACCAGGGACACTCTTAATGAGTGCAAAGGCTATAAGACTTAACACTAAAAGGTTAAATACTATCCAGCCTAAACGCTTTACTATGTAAAGAGTCATCTTTTCACTCCTTCTACATAAAATTCAGGGGGGTATAAAACCCCCCTGAAGATATAGATTTTAGAGTTTACTCCTTGGTCTTAATATAAGCAAAGGATACAGGGAATCCTACAAGATACTTATTGAACGGAACCTCAAAGTTGGATCTAACAAGTCTTGCTGCCATAGGCTGTATAAGTACAAGGGGTTTAGTCCATCCATAGCCATACATATTTAGGTCTCTTATCTTATTAGCCTGTCTATAGAGCTCCAGTCTCTTGTTTGGATCAGCAGTTTTCTGTGCCTGAAGAACCAAATTAAGCATCTTTCTAGCCTCAGGGGTAGATCTACGATATAATATATCCCTCTGTTTTTTAGTGATTTCGGCAGCCTTTGCCGTATCCCCTGACTTTAGGGCTTCAGTCTTCTGTAGGTCTAACTTTACATATTCTACCACATCTTTGCGCTTTAAGCTTCCACCCAGAGCCCCTTCTACATAGTTTAAGGTCAAAGGTGCAGCCGGATCGGGGTATAGGATCGAGGCTCCAGAAAAGGACATTGTCGGCTCATCATGTAGTTGCCAGATTCTTACACTCCAGACTCCTACTTCAAGATTGTCTATAACTACCTTTATGCCAAGGTTCTTCTCCCACTCGGACTTTACTGCTAGAATCAACGGGTCCGTAGCCTGATTAGGGTTGATCAGGAAATGTATAGTTGGGAATCCTTTACCACCAGGATACCCTGCCTCTGCTAAAAGCTTTCTTGCAGATTCAGGATCGTATTTGAATTTCTCTATGACTTCTGGATCATTTGCAGTTGAACCGGGGATTAGATCTGTTACCCAGCTGTAAGCTGGTTTTGCCAGGCCTCTATAAACATACTTACAGATCCTTTCCTTGTCTATAGCCTTTTGTAGAGCAGTCATTACTCTTATATCATCAAAAGCAGGATGGTCAAAAGCCAGGATATAGATAATATTTACTGTGCTCTGAGGGAATACTACTAGCTCTTTCTTTAAAACAGGGTCTTTTTCTATCACCGGTAGCTGAGCAGGACCTACATTGATAAGGTCTACCTCATTTCTCCTGTACATTAAGAAGGCATCTCCACCAAGTTTACCGACTATCTTATCTATATCCACCTTATCTGCATTGTAGTAATATGGATTCTTTTCCAGCACATACTCAACGTTAGGGGTATGGGAGACCAGTCTGTAGGGTCCATTTGTAACAAGATTACCAGCTTCAAATGCCTTTTTCCCAAGTTTTTCTACAGATGCTTTATGGATTGGATAGAGGGTTGGTAATGTGCAGGTCGTCAAAAAGTCGGGATGTGGTCCATCGAGAGTAATCTGAAGAGTATAGTCATCTATCGCCTTTACTCCAACCTGGTTTGGATCGGATATTTCAGCCTGAGCATAAGCTTTAGCATTCTTTATATACCAGGCTCCACCGAAGAAGCTCCCTTTCCCATTTTTAGGGTCAAGTATGTACTTTATACCAAATTCAAAGTCACGGGCGGTAAGTTTATCACCATTAGACCATCGTGCATCCTTACGTATCTTAAAGGTGTACACAGTCCCATCTTTGGAGATGGTGTAACTCTCAGCCATCCCGTTCACTACCTTCATATCCTTATCCCACTTCATCAGTCCTTCGCTTAATCCCATCATATGGACCCATATAAAGCCCTGATGGAAGGACAGATCCCAGGTATTTCCCCAAGAGCCATGCCATCTAAATACCTTCTCTGCGTATGCAACACCCAGAAAGCTGCTACTCAAGAAGATCAAACTGAGAAATACTATTAAAACTCTTCTTAAGCTCATAACATTTCACCTCCTACTGCAGTAATAGTAAAGCATCATCATACCAGGCAATACCTTGCCCGTCAAACTCTAAAACAACCTTTATACCAGTAATACCATCTGGGAGTTTGTCAGTTATTGAGAATCTCTTCCACGTGTTAGTACCATTGAGAAAATCTGTATTCTTTTCTCCTATAACTTCTTCACCCTTTAGATATAAAATCTTAGCTCTTGCCCCGTTACCCTTTACCAGCTCGGTCTTTATGTGTATCGAAAAGGTTAACGTTTGCCCAGGTTTTGCATCTATGATTTCTGCGTAGTTTATAATTGATTTTATCGGATCCCAGGACGCTACCTTGAGAGAACCATAAGTAGTACGACCGACATCTCCGTCCCAAATCACTATCTTCTCATCTACCTGAGAAAAGTCTTCTACATCCCATGCCGCTGGGATTCCTGTTGTGGCATCTCTGGCACCGAAGTCATAGTTAAAAAGTAGATTCTGCCGGTACTCTTGAGCGTATAGAAGAGAGACAAACCCAAAGACAACCATCCCTATTACAAGTAACTTTAAAAAACTCTTCATAAAGTAACACCTCCTCTTTTTAAATTTCTACTACAGATTACAAAAACCTGACAGGATCTGAATAACTTCATTATCACCTCCCCTGAAAGATTCAAACCTCCCTCCCCTACTATATTACCTCTCTCCATTATGCTGTATACACTACCCTTTAACACTAAAATTAAACCTCCGAAAAAATTATAAGAGATTCTAAAATAGAAGTCAAGACCTGAAGAATCCTCTATATACGCCTCTAGTCTGTTCTGCCAGAGCTGAAATGGTTCAGGCTAAAGTTTATAGGACCTCTCTTAAATTCATAGACTCTTTTGAATATACTATCCAGTGTCCAGTATGCATCTAGGTATATATCGTACAATTCTTTATATAAAAGATAATATTTCTTATCGGGTCTTATTATTTCTCGAATTTTGACTATCTCTTTTACTTTCTTAAGAGAGTCGAATATCTTTAGAGCAAACGAGGTAAGAACCATAGCACCAAGAGAAGTATTTTCTTCAAGGGTAGGAACAATTAGGCTTTCACCAAATACATCTGACATAATCTGAAGCCATAATTTTGACCTTGAGAATCCTCCACCTGCCCTGAGTTCTCTAAAACCTTCCCTCTCAAAAAGGTCCTTCAGGGCGGAATATACACTGTATAGCCTGTAGCAAACACTCTCCATAAATGCCCTAGCTATATCCTCTCTTGTATGACTCAGCCCAAGCCCAATAATAGTTCCCTGAGCCTTGTCATTCCAGTAAGGATTCCTCTCACCTGTGAGGAATGGAAGTATGATCAGTCCCTTTGCCCCGGGAGGAGACTTTTCTGCTAGCTTTGTGATTATGTCATACGCATCTATCCCCAACATCTCTGCCTCTTTGGCTACATCCTGAAAGAGCGAATCTCTAACCCACCTTAATGTTATCCCTCCATTATTTATTGCCCCTCCTATAAGCCATAAGCCATCAGCAAAGTAATAACTCCATATCCTCTGCTTCTCGTCTAAGATAGGCCTTGTTGCGAATGTTCTGACGGCTCCACTTGTGCCAACCATAATTCCCACTTCATCTTCTTCTATGACTCCCATACCTAGATTCGAAAGGGCTCCATCCCCAGATCCGAGAATAAATGGAACTTCTTTTAATTCTGGTATATCTACCTTCAGGTTTTTCCCGTCGATTATTGTTGTTGGTGGAAGAACCTCTGGAAATTGATCAGTTTTTAATCCAATAATATCAAGTATATCCGTATCCCACTTTAAAGAGTATATGTTTAAGAGCCCTAAAGTCGATGCCGTTGTTTCATCTACTACTCTTTCTCCAAAGAGATTGTATACCAGATAATCCTTTGCGCTTGCAACTTTAAAATCTTTCAGCCCGGGGTCTTTTTCTAAGAACCATAGGATCTTAGATAATGGATACATTGAATGGACTGGGCAGCCAGTCTTCTTATATATACTAAAGCTATCATACCTCTCTTTTAATGTTTCAGCCTGTTTACTTGCCCTCAGATCTGCCCAGGTAAGGATGTCTGTAATGGGGTTATTATCTCTGTCAAGTAAAAGTAATGAATGATAATAGGTTGAAATCGTCCATCCAATAACTCTTCCTTCCTTTACATCCTTCAGAGCTGAGCGACACACCTCTACAACATTTTCGAGTATCTCTTTGGGGTTCTGCACCGCCCAATTAAACTGTTCCTGATATAGATTATTCTTCCTATAGCTCCTAGCTATCACCTCTCCATTCAGATTAAATACCATGGCCCTTGTGCTTCCAGTTCCTGCATCAACAGTAAGAATAAGATCTTCCATATCTATACCTCCCTGATAAATTTTACTATAACCTGTCTTGATCTTGGTCCGTCAAACTCACAGAAAAATATCCCTTGCCACCTACCTAGTAAAAGTTTTCCATTCTCTACAGGTATAGTGACAGAGTGTCCTACCAGTGAACTCTTTATATGTGCTGGAGAGTTCCCTTCTATATGCCTGAAACCAGCGTCCTCTGGAACCAATCTATCAAGATGCTGCTGAATATCACCTATCACATCGGGGTCTGCATCTTCATTTATTGTTATGCCGGCAGTAGTATGCGGGACATAAACTATGCATACCCCCTCCTTTACATTTAGTCTGCCTATAATCTCCTGAACCATTCCGGTGATGTCTATAAACTGCTTTTTGTAAGAACTTCTAATACTAATATACTCAACCACAGGACATCATCCCCTTCAAGAAATTATTTAGATTCAGGTTTTATTATAACAGGATTAAGGTTATAATTAATCTAAATCTGTATCTTTGGAGGTATTCTGAAGGTATGCCTTGGAAGGTCCTTGTAACTTCGAGATCTTTTGGAAAGGTAAGTGATGAACCTGTTAATATACTTAGAGAAAATGGAGTAGAGGTAGATTTTCTTACCGAACCGAAAGAAGAGGAAGTACTTAATGTAATTGCAGCCTATGATGCCATTATAGTGGGAAATGATAAGATTACCCGAAGGATAATGGAAAAGGGAAGAAATTTGAAGATAATATGCAAGCATGGGGTAGGGGTAGATAATATAGATCTGGAGAGTGCAAAGGAGTTTGGAATAAGGGTAACAAATGTCCCTTCTACAAATTCAGACGCAGTTGCTGATCTGGCCTTTGGTCTTATAATAGACCTTGCCAGGAGGATATCTGCTACAGCACAGAGGGTCAAAAATGGTAACTGGGAACCACTTGTCGGTGTAGATGTGCATCATAAGACCTTGGGAATAATAGGTTTTGGTGCTATAGGAAGAAGAGTTGCCAGGAGAGCCAGAGGATTTGATATGAGTGTGCTTGCCTACGACCCTTATATAGATGAACTTCCAGATGAATTTTCATTTGTGAGGCTGGTTTCTCTAGAAGATCTCCTGAGAAATGCAGACTTTTTGACTATTCACGTGCCTCTTACCGACCAGACCAGAGGCTTGATAGGTGATAGAGAGATTGCAATGATGAAAAGAGGTAGTTTCATTATTAATACTGCCAGAGAAGGAATAGTAGATGAGACTGCTTTATACAGATACCTAAAGGATGGATATCTTGGAGGTGCGGGATTAGATGTTATAGATAAGAACTCTCCTGTAAAGGATCTCTTGATTTCTCTGGATAACGTGATAGTGCTTCCCCATATAGGGATGTATTCAAGAGAGGCTATAAACTCAGTAAGTATGGTATGTGCGAGGAATATTATAAAGTTACTCAATAGAGAGACCCCTGATAATATTATTGTCTAGGTGATAAAAATGGTGGAGATATGTTGGAGTAATAGAGAAAGAGGGATAGAAGAGAAAGAGTTAAGAGAAATGATAGAGGCAGTAATAGAAGAGTATAGACCTATAAAGAGAATTCTTCTACTCCCTCCAGATGTAACCAGGCGATATTCTTTTGCAGGAAAAATAGCATCAATATTCTATGATCTACTGAGAAAAACTTGCGAGATAGATATAATGCCTGCTCTTGGGACACATATGCCAATGACAAAAGAGGAGCGATTGTTGATGTTCGGTAGTCTTATCCCCGATGATAGATTCATAGTACATAACTGGAGAGAGGATGTGATAAATATAGGCGAAGTCCCAAGGGAGTTTGTTAGAGACGTTTCAGAGGGGATATTTGATGAGGCAATTGAAATCGATATAAACAGGAGGCTTTTAGAGAAGAGCTATGACCTTATTATCTCTATAGGGCAAGTTGTCCCACACGAAGTAAGTGGTATGGCTAATTACACAAAGAACATCCTTGTCGGATGTGGAGGCAAGAGGACTATAGATAAGACACACCTCTTGGGTGCTTTTTATGGAATGGAGAGAATCCTTGGAAGGATGGAAAATCCTGTAAGAAAAGTCTTTGACTATGCTGAAGAAAACTTTTTAAACGAGATCCCCCTTCTGTATATTCTTACTGTTACAACTCAGTCAGGGAACTCCAGTAACCTTTGGGGTGTCTTTATAGGAAAAGAGAAGAAGGTTTTTGAAGAGGCGGTAAAGCTTAGCTTAGAAAAGAACATAACATTCTTGGAAAAGCCAGTGGAGAAAATTGTTGTTTTTCTGGAAGAACAGGAATTTAAGAGTACTTGGCTTGGAAACAAGGCTATATACAGGACAAAGCTAGCCATAAAAGACGGTGGTGAACTCATCATAATTGCTCCTGGGGTAAGGCAGTTTGGTGAAGACAGGGAAAACGATGTTATTATAAGAAGATACGGTTACATAGGAAGAGAGAAGATTATAGAAAAGTTTAGAGAAAATAAAGATCTTCAGGAGAACCAATCAGTAACTGCTCACCTTATACACGGTTCTTCTGATGAAAGGTTTACAGTCACTTACGCGGTTAGTAAGCTCACCAGGGAGGAAGTGGAGAGTGTAAATTACAGGTATATGCCCCTAGAAGAGGCTTATAGGAGGTATAATCCTGAGAAGATCAAAGAGGGGTTTAATGTAATAGATGGAGAAGAGTTTTATTTCATAAGGAATCCTGCTTTAGGGCTATGGATCTCTAGGGAAAGATTTGAATAAAGAGGAGGTGTACTGTTATGAGAATTGAGGGAAAGAGAATCGTTATACTTACTGCCCATGAGTTTGAGGATATAGAGGTACTTTATCCTATCTTGAGATTGAGTGAAGAAGGTGCTAAGATAACTGTTGCTACATTACCACCCGAATCTCCTGGTCATTTTAGTACCCGTCCGTACTGGAGAGAAAAACCCATTACAGGAAGGTTTGGAACAACGGTTCCTCTAGTTGTCTTGGGTGAGGGGAAAAGATGGGTCAGGTGCTCTACTGATGATCTTAATGCCGATGATTTTGATGCGGTTTTGATACCAGGAGGATTTGCTCCAGACTATCTCAGGTGTAATAGAAAGGTACTTTCTTTTGTCGCCGAAATGTATAGAAAGGGGAAGATAGTATCTGCTATATGCCACGGACCTCAGGTGTTTATCTCTGTTGATGCAGTGGAGGGGACAGATATTGTAAGAGGTAAAAAGGTATGTAGCTGGATTGCTGTTAGAGATGATCTTAGGAATGCAGGAGCAGAGTGGGTGGATGAGCCGGTGGTAAGGGTTGGGAATGTTATTACCGGTAGAGTTCCAGATGATCTACCGGAATTCTGCAGAGAAATAGTTAACGCTCTAAGTGGAGCCTGACGATGAATACGTACCTAAAGGCATTTATATATCTAATTTTATTCGGTCTACTCCACTTTGGCTATGAATCTACCGGCCTACAGTTTCTAAAGCCAATATGTGGAACGAACGAATCTGTATTTCAGCATCTGAAGATGGGATTCTTTGCATATTTCTTTGCCTCTTTAATCGAGTATGTAGCCATCAGGAGAAGGCTAAAGGCTAATAACTTCTGGAGCTCTAGATCCCTTGCTACTGTACTTAATCCATGGACCATCTTTCTCGTCTGGTATCTTGCACCTGCTGTGTGGGGTAAGTTTTCTACAGTTGCATCAGAACTTTCCTGGGCTCTTATAGTATCCTATATCTCAGGGGTCTTTGCCAGTATATTGGAGAAAGATATAGAGAGAGCTAAGATTTCTTTATGCTTTAAATTGATTGTCTTTGTGTTGTTTGTTATATCTGCCTTCTTGTTTATCTGGTTTACATATAGATTGCCATGGATTGACCTCTTTGTGGATCCACTTAAATTGGAATAAAGACCTCTTAATGTGACACCAGAGCCAAGGGGAGATAGATACTAGATGATCCTATGCCTTTTTAGTATATCCCTCAGCTTATCTGGAAAGTTAACCGTCATAGTATATATCCCGAGGCTAATCATCCTCTCTATAATATCTTCGGTATCTACTCCCCATACCCTTATATCTAGTTGGTGACTCCTTATCATCTCCACAGTAGAATCACTTAAGGAAGGAGCATATGGACATATCTGTCCTATGTTGCTATTTCTTACCATCTTAACAATGTCTTCATCTACATAGTTGGTCAAAAATCCTACATTTGCATTCGGCTCAAGAGTTATTATCTCTTTTAAGACCTTGATATTAAAGGATATGAAGGTAGAGTCTTCTAGAAGATCTAAAGCTTTTACCAGCTCAAACGTCTTCTTGGTAGCTTTTTCATCTTTTATCTCCAGAACAAGATGCGCCTTTTTACCAAATGTCTTAAGAAATTCCTCTAATGTTGGTATCTGGGTTCCGGCAAATTCTGAAGAAAACCAGCTACCTGCATCTAACCTCTTTATCTCTTCCAGTGTAAGGTCGTTTACTCTTCCCTTACCATTCGTTGTTCGATCTACTGTAGCATCGTGTATAAGAACAGGAACATTGTCCTTTGTACAGTGTATATCTGTCTCTATCCCACAGGAATCCATCTTTAACGCCAGTTCAAATGCGGGGAATGTATTCTCTGGTGCGTAAGCTGATGCACCACGATGAGCTATCACATAGATACTCTTTTTCATACTAGGAATCCTCCCTTTCTTCTATAAATCTCTTTAATGCCTCTGGGTCTTTAGTAACTACAAAGACCTCTTGTACTACAGAAGGAGCATATGCTAAGAGCTTTACCCCTGTCTTTGTTGCGTATTTAAAGCGGACCTTAAACTTCGAACTTATACCCTTAGTCCTTCTTATCTCTCCCGGGAATATAGCCTCAACATAATCCAGGGGCTCAAGCTCCTTCTCCAGAAATTCTCTCAGTCCATGTATCATAGTATGCTCATATTTAATCTTTGATGACCCAGCCCTATGTTTCAAAATTTTCCTCCTTCAGATGATTCTTTATCTATTATAGAACGTCAGTATTGGTATTACAATTTTTATTGATTTTTATGGAAAGTCTATCTTATAATCTTGGTGGACATTAGGCTATCTTATAGCTTATAGATAAAAAGGAGGCGAAAAGATGGAAGAGCCAGTTAGAGTAGGCATTATTGGGCTTGGAAGAAGTGGTTGGAATATCCATTATAATACTATTAGAAGAGGAGCGCCCTTAGCTGTAACACTTGAGAGTGTGAGAAAGCGTATAGCAGTACTAGATAAATGTCATAAGATGTGTGGACTTTGATTATCATATCCGTCTCTTCCTTGGAGCTGGAGTATCAAACCCTGCACTATAGGTGAGGGGGATGTGGATCTGCTTGGATGCCTTAAGGCTCTAAAGGATACAGGCTACGATGGTTATGTAGTTCTAGAATATGAAGGTCCTGAAGATGAGAGGACAGGGGTTCCTAAGAGCCTGGAGTTCATAAAGAATGTTATGAGCAGGCTGTAAAGTAATTCTTTACGTCCGTCTTTACAGGTATATCTTGAATATAGTATAATCTCTGTTTAGAGAATTATATTGATATAGTAGCCTTCGGGGACGGGTGAGAAGCGGATGTCCGCTTCAATTCCCTACCGGCGGTAAAGCCCGCGAGCCTCTTTAAGAGGTTGAACTGGTGAAATTCCAGTGCCGACGGTACAGTCCGGATGGGAGAAGGTGTTTTTTATTGGATAACAAGCCCCGAAGGATTTTCGGGGCTTAAAAATTTTATAAGGAGGATTGAGACGATGCGTAAAGGTATAAAGATGTATGTTGGTGGAGCACTTTTATCTGCGGTTGGTTTTGTTTTGATGTTATTCCAGATCCCTCTTATACCAGAGGCAAACTTCTTACTCTACGACCCTGGCGATGTTGCAGTACTGTTGGCTGGTATCTTATATGGACCATGGATAGGATTCCTCTCTGTAGTTATAAAGAACATACTATACTTTATATTTAAAGGTGCTGGAGGACCGATAGGAATACTTATGAATACAATAGCTACCGGGAGTTTTGTTGTTGTCCCCTCCATTATTCTCAGGTATAGAAAGAATTTATTAGTCCCAGCACTCTTAGGAGGGGTAGCAGCAAAGACATTAATAATGATACCGGCAAACCTTATATTTACACCTATATATACAGGACTTCCAGTGGCAGAAGTATGGCGTCTTGTAAAAATAGCGGTTACACCTTTTAATATAGCTCAAGGGACAATCAATATGCTCTTATTCTTACTTATATATGGAGTACTGGAGAAGTACCTGAGAAGAATAGCGGGATAAATACCATTATTTTATACTTCTACACCATACTCTTTAACTATTTCTTCATTAAGCTCTACACCTAACCCATATCCTTCAGGAACAGCTAGATATCCATCTTTAGGAGTTATAGGTTCTTTTAAGAGGACATCTCTTAGAGGGTGAGGTTCTATATTATACTCCATTGGATATCTACAGTTTGGAGTAGATGCTACAAAGTGTAAAGTTGCTATGGTACCGATAGTTGGCTGTGTATTGTGGGGAGTGCAGATCTTACCAAAGCTGTCAGCTAAAACAGCTATCTTTTTACACTCTAGGAATCCTCCCGCTTTAATAATATCAGGCTGAACTATGTCTACCGCATCTTTTACTATTAACTCTTTAAACTCATATCTTCCACAATTTTGTTCTCCTCCTGCTACTGGCATATCCAATGCCTGAGAAACCTTTCTTAAGGATTCTATGTCATGTTCTGGGACAGGCTCTTCAAAGTGGAATACCATATACTTTTCGAGTTTTCTTCCAATCTGTATCGCCCTAGGGGCAGAGTATGCACTATTACAATCTACCATAAGGTCTATATCATAACCAATAGCTTTCCTTACCTCTTTTACTATTTCAATAGCATTATCTGGAAGGTCATCGAATCCCCATCTCTTACCTATCTTTATCTTGATTGCCTTAAATCCTTGACTTACAAAGTATTCAGCTCTTTCTACCACTTCTCTAGGAGATTGACCTCTACGCATAAAACTAGCATATACTTTTATATTCTTCCTGTATTCCCCTCCTAATAGTTTATAGACTGGTAACTTTAGAGCCTTTCCTATAGCATCCCAGATAGCAACTTCAACACCGCTAAAAGCCATAAAGACTAACCTCCCTCTAAATTTATAAGTTTTTATAAATACCTCTTCACTCAATCTTTCTATGTTAAATGGGTCTTTTCCTACAATGATGGGCTTCAATACTGAATTTATTGCCTCTGCTATCAGTTTGGGATGCATAGGACTACACTCTCCTATCCCTACTATCCCTTCATCGGTAAAGACCTTTACCAGAATAGTTCTATCCTTGATTATAAAGACTCGGACATCCTGTATTTTCATAAAGGTTATCCTTTAAGTCCTGTTAAAGCTATCCCCTGAATGAAATATTTTTGTGCCAGCATAAATATTAGAAGACAGGGTAGAATAGCTACAATTGATGCTGCCATAAGCCAGTTCCAATAAGTGACAAATTCACCTCTAAAGAGAGTTAAGCCTAAGGTAACTGTATACTTTTTCATATCAGATAGATATATCAGTGGTCCAAAAAAGTCATTCCAAGACCCTAAGAATGTTAATATAGTCATAGTGAAGATAGCAGGTTTTAATAGAGGTAAAAGTATAAGAATGAGTACCTGAAGCTTGCTACAACCATCTATAAAAGCAGCATCGTCTAACTCTTTTGGTAGTGTAAGCATATATTGGCGAAGTAAGAAGATAAAAAATGGGGGACCAAAGAATGAGGGTACAGTGAGGGGCAAAAATGTATTTAGCCAGCCTAAAAGTTTAAACATAATAAATTGAGGAATTACTGTAACCTGGTTTGGTAACATCATAGCCGAAAGAATGAGAAGAAAAAGGAAATCTCTTCCCTTAAATCTTAATCTAGCAAATCCATAAGCAGATAATGTACTAGATATAACTGTTCCTAGTACTGTTAGAGCTGTTATTATAGTGGTATTAAGATAGTATCTTCCAAATGGTGCTGACCTTAAAGCGTCTATATAATTACGCCAAACAGGTGGCTTAGGAATCCACTGAATAGGATAAATGAATATCTGGGTAGATGGTTTTAAAGATGTGGATATCATCCATAGAAATGGCAACATAAATATTAGAGCTCCTATACTCATTATCGTATACAAAAAGATCTCCCATATAGCAGTTTTAAACTGTTTACTATTTCTCACTTTTCATCCCCCTATTCGTGATAAACCCACAGTGATGAGATCCTGAATTGTAGTACAGTCAGAGTAAAGATTATCAAGAATAGAACCCATGCCAAAGCGCTTCCATAACCCATTTTAAGCCATTGGAATGCCTGCTGATATAGGTAAAACACATAAACTAATGTAGAATTCATTGGACCTCCATTAGTCATCACATATACTGAGGTAAAAACTTGAAAGGTGCCAATAATCTGCATAACCATATTAAAGAAGATTACAGGAGTCAACATTGGAAGTGTTACATATCTAAATTTATGCCACCAATTACCACCGTCTATAGAGACAGCTTCATAAAGATGAGTTGGAATCCCCTGTAATCCAGCCAAGAAGATAACCATTGGTTGTCCGATAGACCAGGTACCCATCAGGATTAAACCTGGCATTGCCCAGGTTGTAGATTGTAACCATGGGGGTCCTTCGATTCCTAAATAGCGTAGTACAGAATTTATAAGCCCATATTGAGGATCTAAGACATATGTCCATACAATACTTATGGCTACCCCAGCGCTTACAGAAGGAAGATAGTAGGCAGTTCTGTAAAATGTAACTCCCTTTATTTTTTGATTAAGCAGTATAGCTGCCAAAAGAGCTACGACTAGTCTTAGAGGAACTACGCCTCCTACATAGTACATAGTATTAAAAAGAGCTTTGGAAAATAATGGGTCTGCTAATAAAACTTTAAAATTAGAAGTTCCTATAAATCTTGGTGGATTTACTATATCATACTGCATAAAACTCAAGATAAGTGAAGCTATCATAGGACCCAGAGAGAAGATAATCACACCCAATAGAGCTGGAGAAATAAATAGATATCCCTCTATGTTTTCTTTTAACATACGGTTAAGTCTCATTTTTTATCACCATCACCTGTCATTCTCCGCTGAGGTAGAGAAGTTATCCTACCTCAGCGGAGATAATAACATTACTTCTTAACCATAGATACCGCATCAGTTTGAGCCTTCTTCATTGCATCAAGTGGAGACATTTTATTATAAAAGGCTGCCTGGAGCGATTCAGCTACTTTACTCATAACTTCAGTATAACCAGGGAAGTACTGAGGAAAAACGAGTTTGTAGGTCTTCATCTCATTAGCACTTACAACATATCTTGGCATATTTGAGTAAGGTGGTTTTGCCCAGTTGCTGTCTCTGAAAGGCATAGTTCCAGACCATTTTGACCAGATAAGGTCCGCCTCTTTCCCAGAGGCAAATTTGGCAAATTCAATTGCAGCCTCCTTGTTTTTGGTACCTGCAGGAATAAAGAGAGCATTTCCCTCTGTAAATATAGCTTTGTCAATATTAGTTGGTATAGGAGCTACTGCCCACTTGACGTTAGGCGGCATAGTTCTATCATATCCACCAAAAGAGAATTGTCCAGTAATCCACATTGCTACTTTTTCATTTTCTATCATATTGGGTGAAATCGCTTCTGGAGGGGTGCAGAATTTGTGCCTGTAGATATTATCAACTATCCATTGGAGAGTATTTACTGATTCAGGAGCATCTAAAAGAAAGGTTGGTTCCCCGGTCTCCTTAGCTACCTTAACTAGAATTGCCTTATTTTGAAGACTATAGACGTAAAATGACCATAGTACTAGTGTTGGTTCAAGTCTAGTGTAAGTATAAAGCATAGTTCCCCACTGTTTCTTTTCTGGCTTGGTTAGTTTAATCCCAAACTCCCTAAATTCTTCAAAGGTTCGTGGGGCACGCCTGAGCCCTGCTTCTTTAAATAGATTTTCATTATAAACTAATACTGGCCAGAAGTTGTGAAAAGGAAGGGCATATATTCTTCCTTGATACGTATATAGATCGTATATTCGTCTAGTATATATTCTTTCTGGAGGCATTCCAAGTATTTCTTTCTTATTCTTCTCAATGACGTCATCTAAAGGGAGTAATGCCTTTCTAGAAGCTAGATCTACTACCCAATAATCTTTTCCTCGAACCACGTCAGGAGTAACTCCACCTGCTACCGATACCATAAGTTTCTTCCACAGATCATCCCAAGATGGCAGTATCAATACCTCTACTGATACATCTGGATTTTTCTTCTCATATGCTTGTTTTATTTCTTCTGCCCCCTCTCTAGGTCCAAGTGTCCACCACGTTATTGTGGTTTTGGCTAATACTGTACTCTCGACAACAATTAAAGATAATACTGTTAAGATACTTACAAGCTTTCTCCACTTTAACATCTTTCTTCATCCTCCTTTTTAATCATTCTCTACTAATGACAGCATTTTGTTCTTTTAAAACTCTTTGAAGCTCTCTTATATTCAACTCTCTAGGTATTACTCCACTTTTGATACAGAGAGCTGCAGCAGTACCCACCGCCTGTGCTATAGCCATATTAGGAGCCATAGAACGTGCAGATTGGAAAGGCGCCTGTTCCATAGAGATATTTCTACCTGCTAAAAGTAAATTATCTATCTCTTTTGGTACTACGCACCTGTAGGGGACATCGAAACCTAAGTGATTAAAGAAGTATCTGTATCCGTAATAGGCAGGTACCGGATTTGAACTAATGGCAATTACATCATCAAACCTGACATCATTTATCGCATCAGATTCTTTCAGCATATACTCTCCAATAAATCTTCTGGTTTCTCGGACTCCAATATGAGTCGCTGTTTCAATGAGAAAAGCGTCTTCAAATCCTGGCATTTTCTTTATTTCCTCTATCTTCTCCCATGTCTTTTCTCTTGCTTCTATTTCTGCACGAGTTAGGTCTTCAGCATCAGTCCCTATAGCATCTACGCTTCCCCCCCAGGATACATAGGTATTTTTGATAAGTATTCCGTGGATCTTCTCAGGAGTCCTAGAAAGGTCAATATTAGCAAGCCTAAACATCTGAGTCATTGCCATTCTTTTCCCAGAATCTTTATCTATGACAAATGGTGCTCCAGCTGACGCTGCTATATCTCCATCTCCTGAAGCATCTATTATAATGTTTCCCAATATTGCCTGTCTCCCAGATTTATTATGGATAATCACCCCCTTTACAGACTTATTTTCTATTATAGCCTCTAATGCATAAGTATGGAGATAGAGCTTAACTCCCGATTCCAAGACCATCTTATTTACCACATATTTGAAGATCTCTGGATCAAATACTATAGAGTAAGGTAGTTCTCCTTTATCTATATCAAATTCTTCCTGTTCATAACCAGTATTCTTTGTATATACTCCGCCCAGCTGATGCATTCTCAATACAAGTTCTTGGGCTATACCTCTTACTGTTTGTATATGGTTTGGCTTCCGTTGATTACGAAATCCATTTATACTGACCATAAGCCCAGCAGTTGCCGTCCCACCTAGAAACCCATACTGCTCTATAAGAGCAGTTCTAGCTCCGTTTCTTGCAGATGCAATTGAGGAAACAATTCCAGCTACCCCTCCTCCAACTACAACTACATCATATTCTCCTGTAACTGGTGTCTTACGCTTTGGTTCTTCAATAAATTCCATCATTAATCCCTCCTATTACTCAAAATACGCTCCATCTTCTGCTAACTTTTCTCTTAGAAGTTTAGAAGAAAGCTTTGCTGGTTCTGTATTTTCCAAAACGCATAATGCAGCTGCCGTTCCAGCAGCTTGTCCCTGAACCATACAGCACGCAGTATTACGCGTAGAATTGTGAACTACAAAATCTAGAGAAATCATTCTCCCTGCAACTAGACAGTTCTTTACTCCGATTGGGACAAGACATCTATAAGGAATCCCATAACTTCCACCATCTTTTACGAAATAATTTGGGTTATCTATGAAACCGAATCTCCCTATCTCGTCAGGGAAGCTTCTCCCTTCCAACACATCCTCTCTACTGAGATTATATAGACATTCAATAGCTCGAGTTCTTCTTACTCCTACAGAGATAGATGTGCCACTGACGAAACTGTCAGAGAAGCCAGGTATATCGGTTTTAAGCCAATTTAAAGTCTTCTGAACTTTCTCCCTAAGTATTATCTCTGCTCTAGTCAAATCATCTCTTGAAAGAGAATCTAATGGGCCAAAACCTATACAATTGACATGTGTTAATTCGTTAGGCCTTATTGAGGTTGCCAAAAAATATCTTGGTACATCCTCCCCTTTAAACTTTTCTGAAAATTTTGCTCCTATTCTTACAATAGATTCTCTATTATCTCCAGGCTTAATCCCTCTAGCCAGTTGTGTTAGAATGTTTTCTCTTCTGAGAAAATTTACAGATTCTTCTAAGTCTACATTTCCTATCCTAAATGTAAGTCCTACCCCATAAGCTCCCTCTTCCTCTCCCTTGATATGCCTAAATTTAGCCCCTGCTTTCGATACTACATCACCATCTCCAGAGCAATCTACAAACATTTTAGCTTTGATAAATTCTAATCCAATTTTACTATTTATAACTATACCCTCGATCTTTCCTTCTTCTTTAAGAACCGTTGATATAACTGAGGTATGTAACATTAGATTCAGGTTTGGTTCTTTTTCACACATCTTAAGTGCTACCATTTTAAAGACTTCTGGATCTACTGGGGTAAGTATAGAGACAAAGTCATACCCTTCTTCCATTTCGATATGTCCAGTACTACCTCCAGCTTTTACTAGCTCATCCACTATTTCTTGAGGTATTCCTTTTACTAATTGAACTTTAGGAGCTCTGGGAAAAGGCTTATATATGTTAAAAAAGCTATGAAGTCCAGTAGCACCATTTATAGCAGTTCCACCAAGAAATCCATTCTTTTCTACTAGAATAGTTTTTGCTCCAGTGCGAGCAGAAGCTAAAGCGGAAACAAAACCTGCTGTTCCTCCCCCTATAACACATACATCACAGTCATACTGATTTTGGATTTTAAAGGTTACTTCCATCACTTTACTTACCTCCCGATACTATAATTCTTGGTCCTTCTGGAATAACAGTTATCTTACTTTGTTTTCCCTTAAGACTGAAAGCCATATCTAGAGCTTCCTGAATTGAACTGGCATATAACATATGGAGATTCTCTACTGTATGTCGCTCTAGTCTATCACTCACTAAAATAACAGAATTTTTCTCTAGAATCTTAGCCAAAATCTGAACTTGCCATTGGTCTGCATAATAAATCTTTTCTTTTCTTATCTGTGCTAATAATTCGGTAGGTGAAGATGCATTATAAAGAAGGTCGTAAAATGCTTGGTGGCCTATTCCATCCCTACACTCTGCCATTATTATAATAATCCCGCCAGGTTTGGCTGTTTCTGCAGCTACAGAAATTCCCTTTACAGTTTGATATACATTTCTGTCTAGAGGATATCCACTGTTAGAAGTAATTACAATTTCAGAAGGAGAAGAAGCTACAACAGCATAATCTTTGACAAAGTTTACTCCAGCTTCATGAGCCATAATTGGGTCACCAGAGAAAGCCTTAATAATTCTTTTATCTCTGTCCAATACTACATTAAGAATAAATGAAAGCCCTATTTTATAGGCAGATTCACACATTTCTATATGAATAGGGTTTCCTTCTAGCACGCCATTCTTAGATAACGGATGGTCTATTTTTCCTGCAGAGTGATTTGCAAATATAGTCCTATAGCCGGAGATTCCTGGAAGGATACTTTTCCTTCCACCAGTGAATCCGGCAAAAAAGTGAGGCTCTATATTCCCTTCTGCTATTATTAGATCTGCACCTAATACAATCTTATTTACCCAAAGCTCATTATCAGTTGAAAGTTTAGATATATACGCTAAATCGTTATAAGCGTCGTGAATGAATATATCTGTACTATCTAATATCTCTTCAGTAAACTTTTCTCTCAGCTCTTCACCTGATAACTTAGAGTGTAAACCTGTAGCGATTAAAATGGAGATCTTGGCTGAGGGATTTTCTAATCTTATTTCCTCCAAAAGGAGAGGAATCGTTACTTTACTTGTATTAGGTCTAGTATTATCGTTAGTGATTATCAGAATATGCTTTTTGCCTCTTACTAATTCTTTTAAAGGAGGAGAAGCAATAGGATTTCTAAGAGACTCTATAATAACTTCTTCTTCGGATAAAGAAGAATTAGGAAAAGGTTTGGGTAGTAGAACTGCTTGAAGATTATCTTTTGGTAAGCTAAATTCGATTAAATCTTGCCCATATGGAAGTTTAAATATCTGCAATTCTTTTACAGTCATAATGATTTTTGTAGCCTCTCCTTTGCCAAAGTCTTTAGACGATATACTTTTGAATAGCTTTTTCATCAATTTCTACACCAAGTCCAGGTGTTTCTGGAACATGGATATATCCTTCCTTATCAATTCTAGGAGGATTTACTACTATTCCACCCATTCCCAAGTAATCTTCAATGGTTCGATATGGCGGATCATAGATATATTCTATATAGGGAGAATTTGGTATAGAACAGCATAGGTGTAAATGAGCATAAAGCCCGATTCCTCCCATCCCATGGTGGGGAATGAACCACTTGTTTTTCACTTCACATAGAGCAGCAATCTTCTTTAATTGAGATAACCCTTCACAACCTGTTGCATCAGGTTGAAGTATATCATATATATCCCATTCGACCAAATGAGCCAACTCGTATAAACCTTTATTAACTTCTCCTCCTGCGATAAGGATATCTACCTCTTCACATAATTTTTGAAGCTCTTTAATACAATGTTTAGGAAGTGGTTCCTCTAGCCATACTACATCAAGCTTTTGATACTCTAAAGCTGTCGTCTTTGCTCGCCGATAGTCCCATTTAGGATCTGGAAGAGGAGTGATCTGATCAAATGCCTGGTTAGCATCTACCATAATCTCCATCCTATCTCCAACCGCCTCTCGGACTTTTTCTACTAAAAGAATATCGTCTTTCATATCCCAATAATGAGCTCTAAGTTTAATGGCTCTGAATCCTAGCTCTAGGAATTTTAATGCATCTTCTACTCTCTTTTCTATGGAAGAAGCCTGCACTACTGATGCGTAAGCTAAGATTTTGTCCTTATACCCACCCCAAAGTCTGTAAAGTGGGACATTTAAGGTTTTTCCAATAGCATCCCAGATAGCAATCTCTATACACCATATACCTCCCTCTACCCTTAATTTTTTTATATACTGTTCTGTAGCAAATAGTTCCTTTCCCTCAAGATATGGTTTTATTATCTTGTTAATTATTTGGGCTTCATTACGACGAGCAGAAGCTCCCCAACCAACTATTCCATCTGTGGTGGTTAACTTTACAACTGTATATCCTCTGCTTCTTTGTTCCACGCCAGGCGCCCAAGCAGGAGAAAATGGAGGATTATATGGGATCTCAATCTCCACCGCTTCTACACTTTTAATCTTTACTTTAGAGTTGCATTCTGAGTTTTGCAATGTTATCACCTCTTAGTTAGATTTTTATATAGAATATTCCCTAATCAATAAAAATATCTACCCCCTATATTCCTCTAATAGTTATTACTCTAATACGATAACCTCATAATCTTTTAGCTCTTCCAATGTAATCTTTGCGGTTTTATCTTCTATACTAAAAGGAACTACCTGTTTCTGGGTTAAACTTATAACTCTCTTAAAAGAAAATCCTTCTGGAATTCTAATCATTATTTCTAGATTTCTAACTGGGATTATTTCTGCATAAGGTCTTTTCCCAGTCAGATTAATCAAATGCGCTATAATTCGTTTCTTTTCCTGCTGGATCTGTACAGAAAAGTCTACAGTCATTGGAGCTTTCAAGTAAGCTAAAAGTTTATCCTGTACCTTAAGTGTTACTGCATTTACTAGGAGTAATCTATGGTCTGGAAACTTTAAATGCCAGAATAATCTATCCATTTCTCCAGGAAAATAAACTACTGAACCACTTCCAATATAATTAACAACTGCTGCAGGAATTTGAGTCCTTTTGGAAAAGTTATACGCTCTCCCTTCAGGGAAGATTTCAAAAGGCTGTACAATCGTTAGAGGAACTTCAGTGTTTGGATGAGGTTCAGTAAGGCATACAAAGCCTGCATTAAGTATATATTCAGTATCTCCTAACCCCTTGAATAAGGGATGACCTGGCTTATTGACAGCCATATATCCATTAATTCTTTGATTGGGAGGTATAATTCCTGCCATTGGCCCTATCTTCATCCCTAAGTAATTCACACCGAATAGGTCTGAGAGGAGAAAATTTTCTCTGGGCTCTCCATCTTCTGTATATAGGGAAGTCTCATATGTAGCTACTATATTACCTCCTTCTCGGACAAACTTGCGCAATACCTCTGCTGTTTCTTCTGACATACAGGCACAATTTGGTAGAATCAAAACTTTATACTTAGCTAATTTTTCAGGAGACAAAAATTTTTCAGAGATGATATCAAAAGTTATATGAGCATCGTTTAATGCTGAGTACATACCTCTAAGATATTCTACATACTGTTTCTCGGTATCCTCACAGTAGAAATTAAGAGTATTCTGAGAGAGGACTAGAGCAACATTGGTGTACGACTCGACATCTGTGTAGTATTCTTCATTTTCTTTTACAAATCCGAACATTTCCTGGATGACTCCTAAACCCCTTCTATCTTCTTGCTTTGCTGGTGGTCCCCCCATATGAAGGAATATATTACTACCATTTGCTATTACTTCTGCTAGCCACAGTTTCTGCATAATTGGTGGCACAGCGGATCTTCTCCAAGGCCAGACATAGCAATAGTTACAGGAGATAAGAGGAGGTTTAGATGTAATAGTTTTCATATATCTTCCCTCTTCTGCTGGCCAGAACATTGGCTGTTCTTTTACCGGCTCATCAAGGCTAACTAGTACTACTCTGGTTTGAGCTTCAGTTTTAATTATATCTTCATAATCTCTCACATAATCCATATCTAATCCAGAATTACGCATACCAGCCCAATCTAGTACATTATTACCCATTATAGCGATATCAGGTTTTATCTTCTTTATCTCCTCATACATATATTTCCATATCTCATTGGTGGTCTTTATACGCCATTTTATGAATTTCTTCCATACAGAGTCTTTCCAGTTAATATTTAGAGGGATATCGTATCCAGATTCTTGTTTGAAGTCATGTCTGCATCTAGGACAATAACAAAAACCATGAAAGTTAAACGCTGTGAGGAAGATTATATCCAAATCATAGCTTTCTAATTGTTCTTTAATTACTGAAAGTATAAATTCTTTTACATAGGGGCCATTTAAACAGGCAGCATATAGTTCACCATACTGGTTAGTAATAAAATGGGGCCTTCCATCAGCTCTTAATGCTATCCAATCAGGATGATTTTCCCATATCTCTTTTGGAGCAGTTATAACATCTATTGTACTCCCAACTTTTAGTCCTTTATTATGTGCCTCTTCGACTATCTCCTTAAGTAAATCTCTTTCCCCTAAAAATGGATTCCTTCTATTTAAAGGAATTTTACTTGGGTATATAGCATGATATCCAGCTGTTAAAAGAGTAACTATATTAGCATTTAAATCTACTACATCATTTACAAATCTTTTTACATCAAAGTCTATTATGTCACTTTCACGGATAGTAAAATGCATATCCCTTAAAGGTTTCCTTAACCAATCTTGTATCATTTCAACCTCCTTCTTGAGTTTTAGGTAACGTAACAAATAATTACTTTCTTGACTGATTTTCTATATTAGTTAATTTTGCCCCTTGTTTTTGAAGTCTTTCTCTTAATAAAGATATATCGACCTTTCTTGGAGATGTACGATTATTGATAGCTAAAGCAGCTGCAGTACCTGCGGCTTCTCCAGTAGCCATACATGCAGAAATAGCTCTTATTGAAGCTTCAGCTATATGTTCTGTACTTATACATCTTCCTGCTACTAATAGATTTTCTACTGATATTGGTAGGAGACATCTATAAGGAATTGAAAATTCTTTGTCTGGTTGAACTTCTATATAAAGAGTATCACTATCATCCCACCTTCCTGTTAGGGATAGCATATCGTAAAATCTAGGATATCGTACAATTTCGTCAGGGAAGTATCTACCGACATCAATATCTTCCTGAGTCAAAGTATACTCTCCTATTATTCTCCTACTATCTCTAAATCCAATAATAGGAGCAAATGAAACTAACTCACAGTTTTCAAATCCATCCCAATATTTCTTAATAAACTCTATAAATTCTATAATCTGTCTTCTCGCAATTATTTCTCCTCTAGTTATATCTTCTACATTTGTTGGATCTATTCTATACACATCAGAAAAATTTATGTAACTAAGCATCCCAGAAGATGTGAGTCGTCCCATAGGAGCAGTTTTTCTTGGACAACTTAACCCAGAAGTTTTATCTTCTTGCATATTTCTAAGAATATTAGAATAATATTGTGCTCCTTTTTTTAGGAACTTTTCTACGTTAACACCGCATAAACGAAAGTTTAATGTTCCAGGCTGGCATAGTCCATCAAGCTCTCTACCTTTTAAAAAGTCTACCCCAGCATATGCAGCTACATCAGCATCTCCGGTAGTGTCAATTATTATCTTAGCCAAGATAATCTCTAGTCCAGATTTACTGGCTATTACTACCCCTCTAACATAATTATCTTCTTTCAGAACGTCTACTGCAAGCGTATGATATAAAATTTTTACTTTATTTTCTTCAAAGAATTTATCTAGGAAGACCTTAAGATATTCGCTAGAAAATCTATGAGCAGGAAAATCGCTTCTAATATCATCTGAACGACCAAATTGTTGTTTGTACTTTTCTTCTATTTCCTTATATAATCCTCCTACTTTATCGGGATGCTTGAATAAAAAATGATTGCAGGTCTCTACATAGCAAGCTGTAATATTTCCCCCTAAGAATCCATGTCTTTCTACTAATATCACCTGAGCACCATTTCTAGCAGCTTGAATAGCTGCACCAATCCCAGCCGGCCCTCCTCCTACCACTAAGATATCTGTCTCTTCTCTCAATGGTAATGCTTCTTTCTTGTATGGAACAAATTTTCTCATCTTTGAAGAAATTATACCTCCTTGTTAAATTTTATATTCTAGGGGCTAATCAATTAGCCCCTAGAATAGCATATTTCTGCATATGCCTTATTTACCTCTTCGAGCTAAAATTTCGTTTAAAGCCTTTTCAGCATCTGCTAAGGCTTTTTCAGGTGGTTTCTTTAAAAACCAAGCATTTTGTAGTTCTTCTTCAAGTTTATTCATCATTTCATCTGCACCAAGAACTATAGGTCTAGCATCAATATCATGGAATAATTGCCATATAAAAGGCTTTAAGAAAGGATCAGTATAGAATGGAGGGCTCATTAGTACTTTCTTATGTACTGGAAGAAAACTAGACTGTGTCATCATATAACGTTGATTATCTTCATTCAGACATAGGAATTTAAGTAGTTCCCAAGCCTCTTGCTTCACTTTACTAGCAGAAAAAATCATCAAACCTGAACTCATATCCATACTAGTTCTTTTTACTTTTTTAGGAAAGATAGCACTAGCAAACTTAAGATTTGGATAATCTCTTTGATAAACCACTCTTTTTTCACTATAGTCAGACCATATGCCTACTTTACCTTGATATACATCCTGAGACGTTATAGCTTCTCTTGGAGGAGTAACTTTGTACTTATACATACAATCAAGAGTCCACTGTAATGCTTCTAATCCTTCTTTAGAATTGAATAAGACCTTACTGTAGTCGTCACTTATATACTTTCCTCCATTCTGCCAAAGATATATTATAAACCCGTCTCTAGCGAACATTCCATGAGCAACAGTAGGATAAAATCCCCACTGTTTTTTTCTGGTATAGTTAATTTCTTAGCATATTCAATTATTTCGTCCCAAGTATTTGGTGGTCTTTTAAGCCCAGCAGCTTTGAAAAGTTCAGGATTATAAAATAGGGCAGGACAAGTAGCATGGAATGGAAACGCATAAGTTTTACCTTTATATCTTGCAGACTTTTGAAATAGTACGTCTACGAAGTATGCTGTATTCACACGATCCTTTTTAATATAGCTATCTAGAGGTTCTAAAGCTCCTCTTTCAGCAAGATCAGCAAGAAGCTGTGGCTTTCCTCTTATTATATCTGGAGGATCTCCAGCAGATAACGCTAATAAAGCTTTTCTGTTTAAATCAGGCCAGTCTGCAAATACTTGAACCTCTACAGTAATATCAGGATGTAACTTTTCAAAATCAGCACATACCTTCTTTATAGGATCTCTTATCTGGGCACCTCCGTAGATCCAGAATTTTATAACTTTTCCTTCTCCAGTAAACGCCTGTTGTGAAGTAGAAGCTACAAATATACTTACCATTAACAAAACACACAATCTCCTTAAAAAAGCCTTCATATTCTTATCTCCTCCTTTTACCTAGTTTTATTATTTTTTATCTAAGTACTTTTAAGATACCCTCCTTACTTACCCCCCTATTAAATTACTACTATCGCCTTGCAAGGTTTTATAAATAAATAATTTTTTTCGGCATCTTTTTACCTCCTTTCCTTACTCTTTCAGCCCTGTCAGAATTATCCCCTTAATAAAGAATCTTTGAGTAAAGACAAATAGAATTAAACAGGGTAACAGGGCCATTGTAGAAGCAGCCATTAGTAAGTTATAATATCCTCCTTGTTCATAAAGGAAATATCTTAAACCTATAGAGATTGTGTATTTCTTTTCTGAATTTAGATATATAAGTGGTCCTATAAATTCGTTCCAATGAGCTAAGAATGAGAAGACAGCAACAGTAAGTAAGCCAGGTTTAGATAAAGGCAGAAAAATTTTCCAAAATATTAGGAATGAAGAACAACCATCTATATATGCAGCTTCTTCTAAACTAGCTGGAATGGTAAGAAAGAACTGTCTTAATAGAAATATATAGAATGCCCCTCCAAAAAGCGAGGGAACTATAAGTGGTTTCAAGGTATTAATCCACCCTAGTCTCCTAAAAATGAGATATAAAGGTATTCTTGTGACATCTGCCGGGATCATCATAGTAGCAAGCATAAATACAAACAATAAATCTCTCCCCGGAAATCTTACTCGAGCAAAGCCATAAGCTGTAAAGGCACTGGCGAAAACTGTCCCTATAACGGATGTACAGGTAACTATAAGAGAATTTTTGAAAAATACGCTAAAAGGAGCTGAATTCCAAGCCTTTGTAAAGTTACTAAATTCTACTGGTTTTGGCCACCATACTACTGGGATGGCAAATACCTGTTCAGATTGTTTTAGTGCAGTTGTAACCATCCAGAAAAATGGAATAATAAAGGGTATTGCAAAAAGAGAGACTGCTATATATCTTAGTAGAATTTTTCCATATTTGGCGAATTTTCCTTGGGAAATTTCATATTTACTCATAACTTATCTCCTCCCTTAACCTCCATAATGTACCCATCCGGAGAACTTCACTTGTATAAAAGTGAGGATAAAGACAATTAGAAATAAGATCCAAGCTAAAGCGCAGGCATATCCCATATGATAGTACTCATAAGCGTTCCTATATATATGGAAGACATAGATATATGCTGAATTTAAGGGTCCCCCACTTCCATTGGTAATTATATAGGCGGTGGTAAACATACTTTGAAAAGCAGATATTATACCAGTAATAAGTGAAAAGAAAATAGTAGGTGTAAGCATTGGTAAGGTTATAGATACAAACTTATTCCATGAACTAGCTCCATCTATCTCAGCCGCTTCGTATAGCTCTTCAGGAATTCCCTGTAATCCAGCTAGAAAGATGACATATCTTTGTCCAATAAGTCCCCAAACTGCCATAATTATTAGAGATGGCATCACCCAGCTTGGGTCACCTAACCAGCTTGGACCTTGGATACCTAATTTACTTAAAAGATTATTTATAAGTCCATATCTAACATCATAAACAGACATCCATACAATTGCCACAGCAACTCCTGCAGTAACAGATGGCAGGTAATAAAGGACTCGATATATAGTTATTCCTCTAATCCTCTGATTTAGAAGTACTGCAACCAAGATACCAATAATTACACTGATAGGTACGCTACCTGTTACAAAGTATACAGTGTTCCACAATGATTTATAAAATAAAGGGTCACTACTAAATATTTTCTTGAAATTTTCAATTCCTATAAATTTGGCAGGGGTAATAATATCGTATCTGGTAAAGGCAAGGATGAAGGAATTAATCATAGGACCCAGCTGAAAAGCTAATGTTCCTATTATCCAAGGGAGAATAAATATAAAACCATCTAAACGATATTTATACCAGACTTTAGCAATTCTTTCTCTGGTGGGATATGCTTTAGGCATAGCTTCTCTCACCTCCTACTCAAACTCCCTAATCTTATCTAACGCTGGGCCCATAGAGCAGTCTGTATGCCTTTCCACTATAATATCTATTAATGCAGGCTTACCTGATTCTACTGCCCTCTTGAATGCTGGTTTTATATCTTCTGGCTTTTCTACTCTCTCTGCATAACATCCAAATGCTTCTGCATATTTCACAAAGTCTACCATATATCCATCGTACCAGAGGTTTACTCCATATTCGTACCCATATCCGTATTTCTGATTCTGACGGATTAGACTTAAATATCCATTGTTTACTACAATAACAATGATAGGTATCTTATACTGACATGCCATCGCCAACTCTTCTCCCATAAAGAGCAGGCCTCCATCTCCTACAATGGCTACCACCGTGTTTTTAGGCTTAGCTACTTTTGCCCCTATAGCTGCAGGGACCTCATAACCCAATGTTCCTGCTCCACCTGAAGGTAGATAATGTCTTGGCTTTGAGATCTCCTGGAATTGTCCAGACCATATCTGCACAAGTCCACAACCTGTAGTAAATATTGTAGCTTCATCGAAAAACTCATTGATTTCTTTAAAGACCCTCTGTGGCTTTATAGGAACATTATCAAAGTCTAATTTCCTTTTTAGCTCTTCCTTAAGTCTTGGTATATTTTTTACCCACTCTGTTGGTTCTCTTCTCTTTGTAACATCTTTAGCTGCATCAATCAAAGCTTTTAAAGCTAATTTCGCATCTGATACTATTCCTAGTTCTGTAGGGATTATTTTGCCTATCTGGGTTGGTTCTATGTCTATGTGAATAAATTTTCTGTTCCCAACATACGTCTTTAATTCTCCTGTATGTCTATCACTAAATCTACATCCTATACCTAGAACCAGATCTGATTCTAAAAATACCTTATTCCCTGAAGGGGTATTACACTGTATCCCTACCTGCCCTGCATATAAAGGATGACTTGGAGGAAAACTTCCCTTTCCCATATATGTAGTTAATACTGGAATTTGGAGGTATTCAGCAAAATCTTTTAACTCCTCTGTTGCCTCTGATAAAATCACTCCACCACCGGCAAGAATTACAGGTTTCTCTGCAGATAAAAGCATCTTGATAGTCTTCTCAATAGCACTTATATCGGGAGAGGGCTTAAAGACTGGTAGGCTGTGATCAACTGAAGGGTCATAGTTTATCTCTGCTTGTTGGACATCTAGGGGTAAATCTATTAGAACCGGTCCTGGCCTTCCTTCTCTTGCTATCTGAAAGGCTTTTCTCATAATTCCTGGAACCTGATTAGGTTCAGTTATACACCAGGATTTCTTGACTACAGGTCCTGCTATCTGGGCTATATCTACACACTGGAATGATTCTTTCCCAAGCTGAGACCTTACATTTTGTCCTGTGATAGCGATTAGTGGTATAGAATCTATCTGTGCAGTATAGAGTCCTGTTACAAAGTTTGTTGCAGCTGGTCCTGAGGTACAGACTGCAAGTGCCATTCTACCACTTGCTCTAAAATAACCGTCAGCTGCATGGACTGCCCCCTCTTCGTGTCTTGCAGTGTAGTGTTTTATCTTAGTAGACTTTCCTAAATACTCGTATAAAGAATTTATAGATGCTCCTGGAATACCAAAAGCAGTATCTATCCCTTCATCCTCTAGTATCTTTACAATGACTTCGCTTACTTTCACCTTAGTATTAACTCCTCCTTCTTCATATTTTCTCCCTTAAGTATGTTAGAGATATCCTGACTAGCTTTACATACTAAAGGGATATACTCTAGGATCTTTTCATCTGTTAGTCTTACAGATGGGCCACTTATACTTATGGCTGCTATAACTTCGTCCCCCAGAAATATAGGGGCTGAGACACACCTGATCCCTATTTCACATTCTTCCATATCTAAAGCGTAACCTCTCTCCCTTACCCTTTGCAATTCCTCCAAAAGTTCATTCAGATTAGTTATAGTATTAGGTGTGAACTTATGTATTCCAGTTTTATTCACTATTCTTATTATTTCCTGTGTATCCTTCCAGGCTAAGAGACACTTACCCACCCCTGTTGCGTACATTGGTGCCTTTCTTCCAATCATATGAGTTATTCTGAGCGGATTTTGAGTATCAACCCTTTCTACATATACAGCTTCCCCATTCTCTTCCATAACTAAATTAGAGGTCTCTCCTGTTTTTTCTGTTAACTCTTCTAGAAATGGTCTTACTACTTTTATAAGAGGTAATTGACGTTTTACCTGATTTCCAAGGTATAAGAGTTTAAGCCCTAAGGAGTAAGTACGAGTAATGGGGTCCTTATTTACAAATCCTAGATCAGTTAGGGTGTTCATTACTCTGTAGAGAGAACTTAAAGGTATTCCAGATAACTTTGCGATCTGGTTTATAGTTAAAGGGTTACTATCATTTCCAATTATCTCTAATATAGTTAGAGCTTTCTCTAATAAAGGAACTCTATCACTCATATCCCTATAGCTCCTCTATTTTTAGAAAAATTTTATCATATAAGCAAATAGTTTGTCAATATGATAATCTATTCTCAAATATGAGAAAAGACGTTTAGGTCAATTAGTTTTATTGAAAATGATAAATAAAAAGCACACAGATTACAAAATCTGTGTGCTGAGTATGAATCTTTACAAGATTTTATAAAAAGCTCTTATCTTCTTCTCTTCTTTACTCTTTCCCAGAGAGGCTTCCAGTCGCCTTCTTCAACTAGACCTATATCTTGAAGTATATGGAGGGTTGCTTCTAGCTTCCCTTTTTCACCAAGAAAAGATTCTGCTGCTCTTACAAGGTCCATATTATGTCCAGTAAAACCATGACCTAAACCTTTTATTTGAGAACTGGCATCTATCAGACTATGTAGAGCAGGCGTTGCCCAGCCTAAAAGAGCCTTTGATGCTCTTATATGGTCTATATTTTTAGGCATTTAAAATATTACTTTTTCTCTTCTCCCTTAGTGAAGAGTTTTATAACATCGTCTAACATAAGACCGGGAATCTGGTTGGCTTTCTCTAGGACATCTGCTACTGTACCAATCCATCTCTGCCAGAGAGCCTGCATCTGTGCATCGCTTATTGGTGGAGTAACCGCCCCTTTCCCTTTGGTTCCCGTCTCTTCCTCTCCCGTTCCAGCAACAAATAGGTTTGAGGGTTTAGTATCTCTTATGTATCGGACTACTGCATCTAGGGTCTGCATTGCCGCTATCCTTCTCTCTTCCATCTCACGCATTACTTCTCTGTCCATTCTTATTCTCCCCTTTCTTTTAAGATTTTTTCATATTATACCATAAAACAGACCTTTCTAATGGAGATACCTAAGAAGATTCTTTCATTGATGGAGAAGAAGTGTATATTATGATTAAAGATGACACGTGCGAAATGTGATGATATATTAAAAATGAAATTGATAGTTTGACTTAAAGAGATGTTGGAGTATACAATAGGAAAGTCAAGATAAGCGTATTAATGTTTTATAGGAGGTTTGACTGTGGCTAGACTTAGAATTTCAGAGTCTAAAGATTATTTTGTTGATGAGCATGGGAAAAAGTTTTTCTATCTGGCAGATACTGTGTGGAGTGCATTTACCAATATATCTATAGAAGAATGGGCTGAGTATTTAGATTACAGGAGAATGCAAAACTTTAATGTTCTCCAGATAAATATACTTCCCCAGTGGGATGCCAGCCCGTCAGATATTAGTATACTGCCCTTTAAGTTAAAATCCGACGGTTCCTGGGATTTCTACAGTATAAATCAGACATATTTTGATAGAGCAGAACAAATGGTAAGAATGGCAAGGGAGCGAGGCTTTATACCTGCTCTTGTTATATTGTGGTGTAACTATGTAAAAGATACATGGGGTTCCAAGATAAATCCTCAAAATATAATGCCACTAGATTTTGTAAAGCCGTGGGTAGAATATGTTGGAGAAAGGTTTGGTAAATATGATCCCATATTCATAATAAGTGGTGATACCAACTTCGAAGGGCCTCAGGCTATAGATTACTATCTAATAGCTCTTGAAACTATAAAAGATAAATGTCCTCATTGTCTAACAACTATGCATCTATGTGGAGGATTTTGGGAACTACCAAAAGAATTTGAGACGTCTAGTAAGTTAGATTTTTATATGTTCCAGTCCGGTCACAGTGCGACAAAACAAGACTTGGCTTATATATTAGCCGAGAAATTTCTGTCTAAAACTATAAAAAGGCCTATCGTGAATGGTGAACCCTGTTACGAGGGACACAGTTATGGCTACAGTTACGGAAGATTTACCCGTTTTGATGTGAGAAAAGCGGTATGGTCAAGTTTACTCTCTGGTGCTAAAGCTGGTGTGACATATGGTGCTCACGGAATATGGAATTGGCATAAAAAGAATAAAGATTTTATTTCAAAAAAGTTTTCAGGGATTCCATATGATTGGAAGACTGCTCTAAGGTTTGAGGGAGCCTGGGGTGTCTCCTTTGCCCGTTGGCTCTTTGAAACTTTTGACCTATTTGACCTATCGCCTGCTTACAAGGTATTAAATGAGACTAATGATATAAGGATGGCGGTTTCCAAAGATAATAAGAAGATTGCAATTTATATCCCTTATGCAACTGAAGTTTCCATCGATATGGATTTATCGGATTATGAACTCTTAGGAGTAATTTTAGACAAACGGTATGTTATAAAGCCAGAGATCAATATAGGAAGGAATAGGACTATAATCCATATGTATCAGTTTAATTCGGACATAATAATCTTGGGGGAAAGACCATAGAGGAAAATTTAAGATCTCTATTAATAGGTTCTTCTTTGAAACATTTTACGCTCTTGACATTATTCTAAGATCAGTTTATAATATAAACCAAGTTTTGTTAAGTAAAACTAGAGGAGGCGATATGCCCGAGGTTGTAGGGTTAGGAGAAATAATGGTAGTAATGGACCCATTGAGGAACGGTCCTCTAAGTAGCATAGAATTATTCAGGAAGACTATTGGGGGGGCAGAGGGTAACGTCTGTATAGGAGTCTCAAGATTGGGTCATTCTGCTGGCTGGATAGGAAGAGTTGGCAATGACGAATTCGGAAGATTTATCATTTCCTCTCTGAGGTCAGAGAATGTTGATGTCTCCTACGCTAAGGTTGTGGAAGGATTTACCGGGGTATACTTTAAAGAGAGACGTGGCTTAGGTGATACAAGAGCCTTCTATTATAGAAAAGGTTCTGCAGGAAGCACTATTACTCCGGAAGATATCCCTACAGAATATTTGAAAGATGTTAAATTTTTCCACACTACGGGAATTACCCTTGCATTGAGTGAAAGTGCTAGAAAGACAGTGATACATTGTATAGAGTTAGCAAAGAGTTCAGGGGCGCAGGTCTCATTTGATGTTAATCTTAGACTCAAGCTCTGGTCAAAAGAGAAAGCTAAAGAGGAAATAAATAAGATCATCCCCAAGACAGATATATTCTTTCTTACCCTTGATGAAGGCAAGATACTTTTAGGTTTAAGTTCTCCTCAAGAGATCATAGGATATCTACTCTCCGCTGGACCTCGTATTGTATGTGTGAAGTTAGGTAAAGAAGGTTCGATGGTTGGAGATAATAACGGGATATATTCTGTCCCTGCCTTTACTGGTTTCTCATCTATAGATAATGTTGGAGCTGGTGATGGTTTTGTGGCAGGCTTTTTGGTTGGACTATTGAAAGGATGGGATATAAAGGATTCTGCACTACTTGGTAATATAGTTGGAGCTTATGCTACGACTACAACTGGCGACAATGATGGACTACCAACATGGGAAGAGGTGGAAGAGTTTTTAGGAAAGAGAGAAGTGGTGAGAAGGTAAAATTTAACAGAGTTAATTGAAATGCCAATGTATTCCTCCTTGAATTTTCTATGGCAGGAGGTGTCTGTATGTCTTTTATGACTTCTACTGAGTATTCAAGGTTTATGAAGGCACTTGAAAGATGGAATGAAAGGTACGATCCTAGTATTTGTATGATAAAGGAGCCATTCCACTCCCCCGGTTATCATACAACTCTTAAGGGTGGCTGGGTTCATCCAACAAGAAGCTCACTGACATATGCAGTTGCCCTTCTGGATAGCGGAATAGAAGAGTACAGGTTAAGGGCTATAGATATACTCAATAAGGTGATCTCTCTGCAGGATCAGAACCCCGATAGCCCTACCTATGGTATATGGTCCTGGTTTTACGAGGAGCCTTTAGAGAAAATGTCTCCTCCTGATTGGAACTGGGCTAACTTCTGTGGGAAAGAACTGTTACAGGTTGCACTAGATCATTTTGATAGGATACCTGAAGACTTGAGAAAGAGGGTAAAAGAATCTATATACCATGCCTGTAGATCCATTATAAGGCGCAATGTCGGGCCATCATATACTAACATCGCTATTATGGGCGCCTATGTAACCCTTCTTGCAGGAGAGTTATTTGAATGGAAAGATGTGTTTACATACGGGAAAGATCTACTCAAGAGGATCTATGAATATACAAAGTATCACGGGGCTTTTACCGAATATAATAGCCCTACCTACACGATGGTTGCCATAGAGGATATTTCTAGGATTCTCTCTCATATAAAAGATAAAGAATGCCTAGAGATGGCAGAGTATTTAAACGATGTAGCTTGGAGATGTGTTGCGCTACATTTTCATCCGCCTACAGGTCAGTGGGCTGGGCCACACAGTAGATGCTATAACAATCTACAGGGTCCTACTCTCTGGTCTAGGATACAGCTAGCAACTAATGGAAAAGTAAAATTCTTAGATGAAGATGACCTATATGTGGATATAAATTGGCACAGGATAAAGATGAGATGCCCAGATAGATATGTAGAATACTTTATCGCCTTAGATAAACCTAGATTCCTTAAAGAGGTCTTTTACAAAGGAGAAGAGCCTTTAAGTCCAGAGCTTAGATCAATGGTGGGAGTACCATTTTATCCTACACTAGTAGCCACTACTTACCTTACCCCTTCTTATTGTATAGGGACATTCTCCAAGGCGGATTTCTGGAACCAGAGGAGAGGTTTTATAGGATACTGGGGTGATAGGAGTAATACAGGTTATTTTCAACTGAGATGTCTGCATGATGGTTATGATTACTCTTCGGGCGTATTACATACTGTGCAGTTAGAGAACAAAATCCTAGGGGTGGTGAATTTTGCTACCGATTATGGAGATACACATATAAGCCTGGATAAGGTAAAGGATGCTACAATAAGGGCAAAAGATCTCAGGCTCAGGTTAGAGTTTGGAGGATATATAGAGAAGGTCCTCCTGCCTCCTTCTGATTTAAACGATGTTATGATCGTCTCTCTTAATAATGTGAGATTGGCACTGAGATTCTTCAAGGTTTCTTTTGATAATTATGCGGTAAAACTAGAAGTGGGAGAGAACGATAAAAACAAGTGGATAGACATTGTTTTTTATAGCGGGGAAGAAAGGGCAATATCTTTTAAAGATTTAGAGAAGGCTTTTGTACTTTTTGCTATTTATATCTCTGAGGAAGCTGATGATTTATCCGCTAAGTTTTCAGATATAGAAATTGATGAGAAGGAAGAGATGATTCTTGCAAGATGGCATTTAGAAGGTAATATACTGGAGATAGAGGCGAATACAAAACCGGATTCTATCTCTAAGCTTCTTAAGGAAAGCAAGGTCCTCATAAATGGAATACCGTTAGAAAAGGAGGGATAAAGTTTTGAAGGCAGGATTTTGTACGAATGTGTTTAAGTTTGAAGAGATGGAATACGCTATAAAGAGACTGGCTGAACTTGGCTATGATGGTTTAGAGTTCTGGCAGCAGTATCTGGAGAATATTGATATAAAATGGCTGAAAGACCTTATGGATGAACTCAGACTTGAAACTGCTCAGGTGTGTCCCTACTTTAACTTTACAGGGACGGAAGAAGAGTGGAGGGAGAGTATAAAACTTGCTAAAAAGTATATAGATATAGCACTTACCCTTGATTGTAAGAGGATCAGGATATTTACCGGAAGAGTATCAGGTAGTTCGGCTACAGATATCCAGTGGGATATGGGGATAAGAGGAGTTAGAGAGATATGTGACCTTGGGCTTGAGCATAACCTGGATTTCATTTTGGAGATGCACTATGATTCTCTTATGGATACATCGGATAATGCTTTAAGGCTTATCGAAAGGGTGAATAGACCTAACCTTAAGGTCAATCTACAGGTACCTATAGATGAAGAAGATGTATTCTATAGTGCCAGGAAGCTTGGAAAATACACCGCGCATCTCCATGCGCATAACTGGATAACAAGGGATGGCAGGATAAACTATACATTTTTGGATTCTGGCGAGATAGATTTTGAGAGATTCATAAGGACCTTACAAGAGGAAGGCTTTGATGGATATATCTCTATAGAGCACGCATTACATCATCCAGTCTGGGAGACCGCAGAGCATGAGATAAGATACTTAAAGGAGCTTATAAAGAAATTAAGCAGATAGGATAAGAATCTATAGTTAAGTTATAAAGCTTATCTCTTTTCAGCTATTATTTATGCTAAAATATATTTGAGACCCTTGTTGCGGTATAACTTAGTATTATAGAAGGGGGAAAGATTTTGACTACTGCTCAACGTTTAGCTACCATTATAGAATTAATTTCCCGTAAAGGTAGTATTTCCATTAAAGAATTAGAAGAGATTTTTAATGTATCCAGAATGACGATCCATAGAGACCTGGCTAGACTTGAGAAAGAGGGCATTTTAAGGAGAGTAAAAGGTGGAGCTATACTTAGTCGAAGTACAAGTGCTGAACTTACTTTTGCCCTAAGAGAACAGCGTAACAGAGAGAAGAAACTCTTAATAGGGAATAAGGCTACTGAGTTGGTAGAAGACGGGACAGCAATAGCTGTAGATGCAAGTACCACTGCTTTACATTTTGTACGTTGTTTAAAGCGGAGACAGTTTTCTAATTTAATAGTTGTGACTACAGGAATTAAAACAGCCCTGGAACTTATAGGAGAACATGGGATTCAAGTAATCTTATGTGGAGGTTTGGTTAGAGAGATTTCTCTTTCTCTTGTTGGGAAACTTGCCTCTATTGCCCTCAGAAACTTTCATTGTGTAAGGGCATTTATTTCTGGGGAAGGGCTTACATTTGAAGATGGGGTTACCGCTTCCAATGTATTAGAGGTTGAGAGTAAGCAGGAACTGATGGAATCCGCTTCTGAGAGCATACTTCTTCTCGATTCGAGTAAATTTGGAAAGACTGCTTTTGTAACCATTGCTCCTGTAGAGTCTTTCAATATCATTATAACAGATGCAGGAATTCCGGAGACATTTAGGAGAGGAATAGTAGAAAGAGGGGTAAAACTTTTAATAGCTGAGTAGTTAAAGTTCTATAAAGCTTTATCCTGTTCCAATAATTTTCATCTTTAGATCCATATAGTAGAGGAAGTTTTCATATGGAATGTCAGGAGGAAATGTATGATCCAAATGTGGTATATATCCTCCACTCTCCAATAGTGGAGGAATTTTAGTATAAACTTCCTCTACTATCGCCTTTTTATCTTTAGTAAGAGCTCTTTTATCTATTCCCCCGCAGAGAACCAAGTCTCTACCATATTCTCTCCTTAATTCTAAGGGGTCCATTCCCGAAGCCTGCTCCAATGGCCAATGACAATTTATTTCAACTTCTATCATTAGAGGAATTAGAGGTCTGGTGTCTCCATCACTATCAAGCCAAAAATATTTTATTCCATGCTTTCTAAAGTGGTCTATAATCCTTCTATAGTGTTTAAAGAAGAACTTCTTAAAAATTTGAGGAGAAATTAAGGGTCCACCTTTTCCAGCAAAATCTTCAAAAAAGTTAAAGTAGTCAAATCGAACATCTTTTAAAGCTTTATCACTTACTTCAATGATAAAATCTGCAATAAATTCTACCATCTCTTCTACTAGAACTGGATCATCATAAAATAGATAAGAGATATTTTCTGTACCTACCCAAGACCTTAGTTGACTATATAACCCAATACTACCATTTACAAAAAGGCACAGTGGATAATCTCTATTTCTCCATATTCTTACCATTTCATCCCACCACAATGGATATCTTATAGGGGACTTTGGGTTATAGCGTTTTTTTATCTCTTCGAAACTTTTTCTGTCTTTAACAGGAAATTCGAGATATTGGTCCATTGATGGTCTTGTTCCTCGCACTGTTCCTTCTTTTAACGCTTTTGTGATAATGCCGTTTGAATGACGATAAACTATATAACGATCTGTTTCTTCAATTATCTCTTCACCGAAAGGGGGTAACATCCATACATTTATAGGGGCAAATGCGCGTCTATCTATGTGAAAGAATGGTTCTCCTTCAAACCAATTCCAATAACATACATCTTCAGGAAGTCCTTCTTTATACCACCGTTCTATTGTCTGTCCCCAAACCCCTAGCTCATAATTAGGGACTCTATCAACAGGTTTAAATTCCATAACATTAATAAATCTTTCTCTATCGTTCATCCTTTCTCACCTCGCCTCCAGGACCAAGATCCAGTCCTGATATATCGGAAGTCTTATTCCAGAACCCTCAACCAATTCTGGTAATCGCCATTTACCTTCTCCGTCAGGTATAACTTTACCAATATCAAGCTCACTGCCATCTGCAGGATTAAAGAGATATGCCCTGTATGAAATACCTTCTTCTATCCCCTTTATCTTAAAGTTATTGTAAAAGAGAGGTATGTATACAATTCTTACCTCTCCAGGTATCCCTGCACAGTAAGGATAATAGCGATTCTTCTTGTTCTCTTCCGAGATTTCCACCTCTACCCATTCTGGATGTGGTTCAAACTTCCACCACCTGTACCTCTCCAGTAATCTCTTGGCAATCCCTAACTGCTTTGACCCGGGCAACTTATATGCGACTTCCCAGGGTGTATCTCCCCAGCTCATTCCATGAGGAGAAGGACCAAATGGTTTATCCTTTCTATTCACCTGCCAGATTCCATTTGCCCCATATGTATACCCACAGG
>Ga0071330_1052617_pt2 | contig 98754 bp, 86 predicted proteins | sample GBScel77sediment_FD_63802 | JGI IMG/M metagenome (GOLD analysis project Ga0071330, IMG submission 63802) | Hot spring sediment microbial communities from Great Boiling Spring, Nevada - Cellulolytic enrichment Sediment 77C v2 (version 2) | ecosystem: Environmental > Aquatic > Thermal springs >...
TGTCCCCTCGCGGGCCGGGCAGGGAGCGAGCCTGCTGCGGGCGTTGCGGTTTGTCTCCGGTGCGTTGGGGGGTTTAGGGGCCCTGCCAGTCGGCCGCGGGCCCCGACTATGCTCGGGGCCCCCGGACTGGTCTCCAGTGCCTTTCGGCGTTTAGTGGTCCTGCCAGATGAATAGCGGCAACCGGTATTGGAGGCTGGTCGGCGTCTCCAGTGCCTTTCGGCGTTTAGTGGTCCTGCCAGGCACGAAATTAGACTTAACTCGGGGGTGATCATCCCCCGTCTCCAGTGCCTTTCGGCGTTTAGTGGTCCTGCCAGTAGCGCGCGTCACAGCGCGCTATACTCATATCCGGGACTGTCTCCAGTGCCTTTCGGCGTTTAGTGGTCCTGCCAGAGATAGAGGTGCTATGAATAGCGGCAACCGGTATTGTCTCCAGTGCCTTTCGGCGTTTAGTGGTCCTGCCAGCAAAGGCGATAAACGCCGCTACGTATTCGTGGCGGCGTCGTCTCCAGTGCCTTTCGGCGTTTAGTGGTCCTGCCAGAAAAGTCCCGGTGTACAAAGTTCACTTCGGGGAGGTCGTCTCCAGTGCCTTTCGGCGTTTAGTGGTCCTGCCAGGGGTGGAAGGTCCTCCGCGTCCTTCCCCCAAAGGACGCGGAGTCTCCAGTGCCTTTCGGCGTTTAGTGGTCCTGCCAGGAGCCAACCTCCTGGGGAATCGCCCAGTGAACCACCGAGGTCTCCAGTGCCTTTCGGCGTTTAGTGGTCCTGCCAGCCAAGGGTGATACACGCCGCCACATCTTCGTGGCGGCGGAAGTCTCCAGTGCCTTTCGGCGTTTAGTGGTCCTGCCAGTTCGCATTTGTAACCCATTGGGATGCAGGGGTCAATTTGGTTTCCAGGTCATGAGCCCAAGTTTTGGGCCGGGAATGATAACGAATTAGCTGGAAGAGATCATTTGGATTTAGAGTGCAACTGGTTGAGGGACTTTGGTTTGCACTCATAGGTGGGGAGGTTGGGTATTTTACTGGATTTGGGCTCATGACCTGGCGGTGGGTTTAAATTCAGATGAGGTAGCATATGACGCGTTCTGAGCAAATCATGGTACCTGCGGTAAGAGTTTGTTTTGCGGAATGCGCGTCCAGTTTGTATGCGACTAATCTGTCTTGTGTGGGGTCGATTAGGCTAATGAGTTTATTCCATAGACGGGCGAATTGTTCTTCGTCTAGGTAGCATTCGAATACTGAGTATTGGACGCGTGTGCCGTAGTCCTCGCAGGTCTGTGCTACGCGGTGTAATCGTTTTGGATCGGAGATGTCGTATGCTATGATTATCAGCATTTTTGGTGAGCTAGGAGGTTTTTTGTTGTATGGTGCGCGAGGAAAAGCATCGAACCACCAGGTGTCCATAGTGATAGATGGGGTTAATTCATGCGGAACGGGTTGAATTTTTCTGGGTTTTCTAGTGCGGCTTTGAACATGATGGCTTGTTGTTCGAGTTGTTGCCTGAGCGTGGTTCTGTGTCCCACGTGTTCGCTTAGGAACTGTCGTTCCATGCGTCTTTCGTATTGTAGGAAAAATTTGCGTCGTCCTTCTTCGTTAAGGAAGCAGCCTCCGTCACGGTTCTCGAAATGGTTAGCGTTAAGTATTCGGTGGCTGAAGAGGTCTAGGGTTAGGGCTTCAACTAAAATGGGTCTGAATGGTTCGATGAGGTCGAGTGCAAGGCTCCAGCGTCCGTCCTCGGTGGAATGGAGTGTGCCGAGCGCGGGGTCGAGTCCGTGTGCGTGGCAGAATGCTACAGCTTCGTTGTAGATGATGGTGGCACCGAAACTGATACATGCGTTGACTGGGTTATGGGGTGGGCGTTTGCTGCGTCGTTCAAACGGGAATTCGTCTGGTAGGAATACTGCCCAGCTTTGGAAGTAACGTGCAGTGGCTGTGCCTTCGTATCCGCGTAGTTCATCTATTGATTGGCAGTTATGGATGGCAGGTAAGAGGGATTCTAAAAAGGTGATTGTATCTTGTATTGGTGTTGGGTTGAACGTGTTGGGTGAGTTTGAAGGAATTTGGGAATTGGTTCTTGATGCAGTGAGGCGTTGAAGCACTCGTCGTTGGTTGTAGAGTTTGGCTGTGAGAATTTGTTTGGCGATTTGGAGGCAAAACTGAGTGTCGAGGGTTTTACGGTATTGTAGGAGGCGGGTGAGGCCGTGGTTATTTTGGGCGGGTAGGAAGTTTCCAAGGAACTGGCCATTCCACGAGAAGATTTGGATTGGGATCCCGCGCCGCAATAACTCGGCGAGTGCTGGGGCAGTGATGTAGACATTTTCGCTGGCTATTAGGCATTCTAGGTCGAACAGTGGGATTTGGCGAAGGCATTCGTCCCGATTGGTATCGGGGTTGATGCCCCATACTTCGAGGCGTTCACTGGTTAGATGGACGCGTAGACCCGGTTGATTTATTATGGCCGTGGGCATAGGCGTGATGCCTATTGATTTTTGGGCTGCTGACTGAAAATTTCTAGTGATTCGAGTTTAATTTAATGCAAGGCGTGGCGCGGAGCGAGGATTGGAACGTTCTGGTACGGTCATTGTGGGTTTTTGACACGGACATTGATGCCAAAATTGCCGCGTTGAGGTAAAAGGAAGCTTTCTAAGTGTGAAAGGCCAGCCTTGATGAGTTTTTTGCGGATACCGGAGAGGTGTTTTCGAATTTCTTCTTCGGTTATGTCTTTCCATTTAGAGAGGGACTCGTAATGGCGGGAGAGTTTTTCAAGCTGCGTTATCCAGTTTGGGAGCCAATTGCTGAATTCGGTTGTTCCTACTGAGTATTTGCAGAATGGTGCTTGGCCGCTGCGACATCGGTCGGCCAAAAATTGGTAAATAGCAAATTCGCGTGCATTTAGTGGGATGGGGGTGTTGTTGACTTTTAATATAAAGTGTTGGTGGTCTAGTGTGATTGTGGGAGGGGTCATGATTTCCTGGATTCTACGTGAGTAGGCACGTATGAGGTTATAGAATTTGCCTGGGTAGCGTCCCAAATGCTTTGGGAACAGGTCTCGTAAGTGGACGTAAGGTACGTCTGCAAGCCATAGTTGAGCATCACTGCTAGAATAGGTGGCGCCAGTGGATGGTAATTGGTGGAGTGTCTCGAGTGCTCCGTCTGGGGTTGGAAAATAGAATTTTGGAGTCAGCGATGGGTTGTCAAATGGTTCGCTAACCAGGACATGGGTTAGTCGATCATTAGCTCTGCCTAGGAGGGACATTGCCGCATAGAGTAACGCGCTCATTGTTTTGCGTCCGCCTGCCAATGAGGCAACAACGCGTATGTCTGGGTTTTCGGTGAGACGACGCAGTTCTTCGAGGATGAAGTCAGCGGCGGTTTCGTTGTCGGCTGGCGTGCGGATGTCTGGAAGTGGGTAGCTTCTGCCTGTTTTAGGGTCGCAATTCGCGATTACACGTATGTCCTCCATGTTTATGCGTGGGTCGTTTTCGAAGTTTGGGCCTAGTATTTGTTTGCGGAGGGCTTGCCAGACTGTTAGTCCTCCGTACTCGGGGGTTGGAGTAAAAAGTTCTGCCTCGATCCGGTTTTTGCCTATGGATGTTGTGATGACTACGACTCTATCTGGTATGGTTGGTGGTTTTTCGTGGGCGAGTGACCAAATTGTTTCGGTTAGCACTGCTGGTGACATGCCGGTCACGGCGAATAGGACAGTTTCGTTTGTCATTCGTGTGGTCGATTGGCTCTTTGTCCTATGCCGTTGCTTTTTTGCTAGGGTTGAGTGTGGATATGTTGGATTGTGTTTTGCACTCATGACCGGGCTATTTTTCTCGCTTGTGTTCATGTTATTGGGGTTGTTTGCCATAATTGCTCTGTGGGTGTTTTTTTCATTCGAACCACGACGGATCTAACGCGGGTATTGGGTTTTCTTCGCGCGTAAGATCGAATTCGAAGAACTCTGATGCGATTTGTTTCATTTGTTCGAAGCCATCTTTGCCGATGGGCAGCACCCCATGCGCAAGTATGCTCGAATTACGTTTTTCGGTAGAGGTGCGGAACCGGCTTTTTTCGCCCAGGTCAATGTCGGCTTTGATGGCTTTGGCTTGCGGGTGGCCGATGGCCGCGAGGGCAAGCAAACACTGTTCGAGGCTGAGTTTGATCTCGCCGCGGTCGTTTGGTCGGCAGAAGGGCAAGGTTTTCAGTGCGTCGGGTAATTGGTTGACGTTTTCAGGTTTGCACCGGCCATTGACGAACAAGCCGGCGGTTTTTTCGGCAAGCCATATTTGGGCTTGCATTTCCATGGCACGGTAGAGTCGTGCAGCAGCGTCTTCGTATCGACTCTGAGCTGCGGTACGCAGGGCATTATCAAGTAGCTCGCGCAAGAGTTTTTGGTTGGCTGTATCTGCGGCACATTCATCACAGAGTTTTTTGGTTTGTTCGGCTATGGTCAATGGGTTTGGCGTGGGTTTCCCCTCAAATATTGGGCGGAGCCGGCTGATTGCCTCATGGAGGCGACGGACGGCTCCAAAGAAGTCGAGGCGGTGACGAGCGGCCATGGCATCGGCCAGTGTTGCAATGGCCTCGAATCGTAGCCGCAAGGGCACTTTGGGTGCTACGGCACGCAGTGTTTCGGCAGCGTTTTCGAACTGGCAGGCAGCCCATAAGTCACATGTACGTTCGATTTCGCGGATAGCTAGCTCTGCCCAAGGGTTACCCTGATAGAGGACGCGTTCTTTCCCGTCCAATACAATCCCCAGCCCACCCTTGTCCCTTTGGTAGCCACCCACGTAACTGAACTGGTGAAAAAGCTCAACGGCAACCAGTACCAGGGCCGCACTCATGGTTTTTGTACCGCAGGTATAGTCCACGAGCACTTCGTCGGCCGGTACCTTTGTTTCAGCCAAAATGTCCGGTATTTTCCGGCGTAGTTCACGGTAGCATGGTCCAAGTTCCTCAAACTGGTCGACCTCAATGAACCGTGGTGCTGGATGCCAATCGAGTTGTTCTTGGATTTTTTCCGCTTGAGTGCGACTGTCATCCGAACAGAAGTACCAGATGTGTTTCGGCCGATGTTGCCGTAACACGTGCAGTACCGGTGCATCACTGCCGCCGACGGACACGAGCACGGCGGTAACCTTGGGTTGGTTTGGTGAACTGTTGTTCATAGCTCAACAGGGTTTTTGGAATTGGGATAATTGGTGTACCCCCAGAACTGGCGGCCGGTGTGTTGGCCGGTTTTGGCGGTGCGCAGTGGCATGAGCTTGCCGCACCGGGGGCAGTATGGGATGGAAGCCGATTGATCTGATCGATCTGACTGATCAGACTGATCGCGGCGCAACTGCGCAGCCAGGGCGCGTATGACACGGGCTTGCTTACTGTCCCGTGCCCACTGGGGCAAGTGCCTGTGGAAAAAGTAGTCCTCGAAGTCCAGCAGCAGTTCTTCAAGGCTGGCACGGGCGGTGTTAAGAAGGCGGAGCTCGGTTTGGGGGGCGGTAGTGGCGAAGCGGCTGCCTTCGGCGATGTTTTGCCACCCGTTGCGGGTTGCCATGACCATTTGGTCAGCCAGCCGGGAGTGTGGGTCGAAAAACTTCTCGCAAAACCAGTAGGTGGCGTCGTAGATGAGTGTGGTGGTTTGGGAACTTGCGGTGGTGCGGTAACCGCCGGCTGGGCGGAGGCGCTCGGGCTTTTGGGATTGGACGGATCGGCCGGATTGGTTGGGTGTTGTGGTGTTCATGGGTAGACGTAGTTCCATGTGCCCAAATCTTTCCAGTTCTGTTTGGAGACAAGGATCTCTTCCGCTTGTTGCAATGTGCGGCGGTCTGGTGCACAAGCCAGCAGGCAAAATTCTTGGCCCAGTTGGATGACCTTAAACTTGACGGGCGATGGTTTACGGGGTTTGATTCCCCCAAAGATTTTTGAATCTGGGTTTTTGATTGTGTCGGAAGCGGTTTCGCGTAGCGCGTCTGGTGATTTGCGTTGCTTCTCGCCTATAAGAGCGATTGTCCAGTTGCGAAGGCCAAGTGTTCGCAGGGTAGCCTTTAGATCCTCGGCAGTTCTGGGCGCCCAATCAGCGATGGGCCAGACGCTACCTGCAGCGCGGTTGGCGCGTAGGCCGAGGCAACCGAGTAACAGCCAAAGTTTGACGGCTCGTTGGGCGTGTTCCCAGTCTTCGTGAGTGCAACCGGGGAGGCGTTGGAGACGGATGGTGAACGATTGCCCGGCTGCAAGTGCAGGGCGTTGGCCGCGTTCCTTTGGGTGTAACTTGTGGGGGAGCACAGCGGGCCAAGGTTGAGCTTGGGCGTTCGGGACTGATCCGACAAATGAGACGGATACACGACTGCCATGGCCTTGCTTGCCTGCTGCACTGCCCCAGACTTGGTTGCAGTCATCTAGGCCAAACAGGGCGCGGTGCCAAAAACGGACATGACCGCGTATGGGTGGAATGCGCATTTCGGCCTGATCAGCCTGTTTGCCGAGTGCCGTGCCGCTAAAGCACGGAGTCAGTAGCGTGAATGTGAAATCTGCGTGTTCGAGTCGCATGGCTTTTATTGCTATTAACCCAGCCAGTCTTTTGGGAACCAGTCTTTGTCACGGAGGAGCTTCCGGATATCTTTGTAATCTTTGGATGCCAGTGTGGTTTTAAGCTTCTGCAGCCACTGTGCGTTCTCGGGCTTTTTAAGAGTGTCAATTTCAGCTTTAAGTTGGTCGAGTTGGCCCCGGTTAAGTTTGGCCAGGACACGGTTGCGGAAAGTTGCTTCATTTGGGTAATCACTACGCAGGAGTGCCTGTGCGGCGGCTTCCTGTCGTGCTTTCTTTGGTTCGGGTATATGCTGCGTCTTAGGGGTAACTTGTGTAGTGGCAGCGGATCCGTGGGCTGCTTTTCGGTCGGCGTCTGTAGGCAGTCGGAAACGCCCATAACCGGCGGCGGTTTTTGCCCCGATGCCAAGTTGAGTAAGGGCCTCAATAATCCACCGTTCGGTTGTATCAAGCAGTTCTTTTGCGTTGGCGACTCCGGGGCGCACGAAAAAGACGAACCGCCACCAGGCCCCGGGTTCGATGCATAAAAACGTATGGGGGGTCAAACGGGTTAACGGCTGGCCATTTGCGTCATGGTGCTGATTAACGATGTCCAGGCCGAGTTTCGGGGGGTTAAGTGGGAACCCACCTACGAAAATGACTTCACCAGCATGTTCTGAGCCTTTGAGACAATCGTCTCCGAGGATTAATTGGGCTAGTTTGGCTTCTTCAGAAGTAAAGTTACGGCGCTGTTTGCTGTCACTAGTGAATTTACAAAATGATCCGTCTTGTGGATTAAGGTGTTCAAGCCAGCACGCCCATGTGCTGACCACGCCTTTAAGTGCGGTGCCTGGAATGATAGGTAGGCCCGTGGTACGTTCGAAGTAAATGCCGACGTTTTCCAGCACACTTGGGCGGCCGAGGTGCAAAAGCAACCTGCTTTCAGCTACAAGTTCTACGGTTCTAAGACGCTCGCCGTGTTGGCGCTCGAGCGCAGAGAGCCAAGCGAGAGTTCTGTCCACAGCGAGTTTGAGATGGGTTGGCACAAGCCGCTGGTAACAGTCGTGGACCTTTATCAAAGCCTCAGTTTTTGCTTCAGACTTTTTGTCACTCTCGAAACTGAACTTGTCGAGGAGGAGGTGCCAAGCCTCACAGGACTTGTTGAGTGCTTTGGCCACTTTTTGGTTTACAGCTAGCATAGCTCAAGCCGTGAATCGTTTTAGATAGTTTAGAAACGCCAGTGTTTCGGATGTGGCGCGGCGTATGGTAGCACTGTCAGCATTGGCTAGTTCTTCCACGAGTGAGTCTGCGTCGCTTGCTTTAACAATGCGGATACCGGGAGAAGACAGGTGTTCAGCAATGGCGTTAGCGACCAACAGAGCACCAGGATTTTTCCGTTGACCATCAGGCTTACGTTCTACAGCGTATGCAAGTGTTGCAAGCAGGCCGTCTGTGATGATGAGCATTGGGAAGCTACTCAAAGCGTCGCCGCCTTTTTGGCCTATACCCATATTTGGCTGTTTAGCTGCTTTGAGCGCATTGGCAGCACGGATTTGTGCTAGGGTTTTCATGGCTACACTTTGGGGTTATAGTTCGATGCGTTTGGTTTCGCACAGACCGTGGCCCGTGGTTTCATCACCGCCAATTTGAAGGATGATTGGGTTTTCAGATGGAAGAAGTTTAGCTAGGAGCTCTGAGGGATCTTTGTCTGCTTTTCGTCTGGGGGGCAGAACGGTAAGAACAGTGTAGAACAATGTCTCACATGGGACGTTTTCTTGGTTAAAAAGTGCACCACCGCCTTCACCTGATGCACCTTTTACGGTGCGTGTTTCGGGATCAATGGCAATGCGCGCAACAACCTCGGTGCAGGTGGTGACGAAATGCTGAAAGTTTTCGTCGTGGACGAGGGCGATGCGCAAGGCCAGTTTGCTGCCCCAAAGCGGATCGTTGCATAGGTCTTTCAATTCTGCAGCGAGCTTGGCTGCTTGGCCGGATGAGTTGGGTTGGAGCTCCAGTGCATATTCTTCCAACACGACTTGGTTGTTGACGATCAGTTCAGCACCGGCGACGACGCGATCTTTATCCACTGGTGGGATGTCGAACGTGCGTCTGGTATCGCGCTGGAACCGTTTGAGAGCAGTTGGGCAGGTGAGCCAGGCGAAGCATCCTGCCAACGACCGCACTGGGAAAACCAGTATTTTGCCTTCCATGATTTGAATGCATCCGGCATTGCTTTTTTGGTTTTCGCCTTTGCCTTCGATGGCCCCGAAAAGAATTTTTGCTTCTTCGGGGATTTCACTGCTGCGTGCGTATTTTCCGTTTTCGAACGTTTCGCGTGCAAGCTGGAGCAGGACCCCTTTAAGGCTTGAGGCGGGGATCACCGGAAACCCTGTAATACGCTCACGCATGATTGGCAGGTCTATAACGTCCACCGATGTACCCGTGCCTACGTGAAGCGGTGTGCGTGTATAGATGGTCAATAGGTGTTGATTCATGGTTCACCCAATTTGTAGATTTACGATTTAGTTTTGTGTGAATTTTAGTTGTTTGTCTAGTGTCAGGACGTCTGCAGGACGTCGAAGGCATGAACCGGTTAAAAACTGACTGACCCTTAGGCCTGGCTTTTTGGTGTGTAAAAGGGGGATGTTTGCGAACGGAGACGTTCAACGGACGAGCTTCCCTTAAGTAAGGGGCATTTTAGAGGGACAAAACATTTTTTTGCTTGAGTAGGTTAATGATTGAGTCATTGCTACCATGGGCTTTGAGTGCTGGTAAGCCCAGGATACGAGTGTGCGGAGCTTCGATGAGTGCGAGACGTAGCTGATTGTCTATTCGTACTGGTCTTAGGTGTAATACGCTGGTTTGTCGGGGATTTGCGGAACCCAGGGGATTTGGTTTAGACCCGTTACGGCCTGCACTGATGCCCAAACCGTTACGTCCACGGAGGCGGTCTTTGAGAAATGAGCCTGCGGATTCTAAGAGTTTATACCAGTCAGTCCCAAACGTTTTATCCAAAAGGTTGACTTGGAATCCAGCGGCGGAGAGTTCTTTGGTTAAAGCAGTCCATGAATCGGAAGTAAGTGCGTGCTCTTTGGATGTAAGTGCACCTGCTGCTCGGGTGGTACGGAAACCCAATGCTCCAATGGAGAAGAAAATGCGTAGTGTCTGTTCCAGCCGCTGTGTAGGTGGACGTCTAAAGATGATTTCTATCTTTGCCTTACTACCTGGCGGAATTGCGCCTTTGGGATTTAAGCGACCAGTTCTTCCGCAGAAGAACCCTAGCAGGTAAACTATTGGATGAGTGCCTTGGTGTGGGATTTTTGCATGCCAATTTGTTTCTCCGCCAGATGGTTGTTGAGTGACGCGTACGATAAAGGTGCTTGCCAGAGGTTGGTCACCGTGGACACTACCGAAAATGCTGCGTTCTTCATCGAGAGTTCCTCCCAGGCATCGGAACCACCAATGGAGTTGGCCGCGAATGGCGGAGGCACGAAGTTCGGCCTGTGTTTGATTTGCCCCAGCACAGAAGCATGGGGTGAGAAATTCGATGTGGTAGGTACGGGTGATCATGGCATTTTTCCGAGGTTCATTTTTTTACAGAGTTCACGAATAGCTTGGGCTATTTTAGCAAGCTCACCTTTAGTAGCTTTGTTTTTGAAATTTTGCCAGTAGGCAAGGCGCGGACCGCGGAGAGCACGGACGATAGCTCTTTTCTCTGCTTCTGTAGGGCCACCCTTTTTAGGATCTTTACAAAAGGCTCGGACTTTAGAGTCGAATTGTTGATCGTTTAGTCGGGCAATGATTTTATCAGCTCGTTCATCTTCACTTAGTCCTGCGAGGGCAGCTTCTTCTTCTTGTTTCCTGCGGATGCGTTCGGCCTCTTCGATTTTCCGCCGTTCCTCTTCTTTCTTTTGTTGGAGTTCAGAAAGGTATTTGTTTATGGTGGCGTTAACGTGGTTTTTCGCTATTGTTTGGATCGTTTCTGACCAATCAAACCATCCGTATCCGGCGGATGTTTTAGCGCCGATGCCGAATTTTGACAGGCCAGTTTTTAACCAAGTTTGCGCCCAATCGATGACTGGGTAATGTGTTTTGCGGAGTAGGGCTAATGGGAAAGCGAATACGTGACCAGCTGCAACAGCAGGAAAGACTACTGGAATGGGTTCCTCGGTGTCGGTTGCGATTTGCAGGTTTCTTCTGTAGTAGTAGAAGTGGTGACAGGTAACAACATCCAGTTCCAGCTCGCCTAATTTGGGTACTTCGAGGGGTAACCCTTCAACTTTTCCGATCGTTCCGAGATCGATGGGGTAAGCCGGCCAGAACGAAACCAAACCGCTGAAATTGGGTAGGTCGCGCCAGGGTGCTACGGGATCGTCTATCTTGCTGACTTGTAGGAAATTTAAAATGCGAATTGCAACTTCACGTGCTACCTGATTCCAAATTTTATTGCGGATTTCATCATTTTTTTCGGTGTCTTGTAGGGTTTCTCCGGTGTTTTCTGCCATTGCCCACCAGAAATCGGAATTGGGTTCAGTTTTGACTACTTTTCCAGCCTTTCGCTCGGTCTTCCGACCCGGTTTCCAATCGGTTTCGGTCCAGCCGAAAACTAAGCAGATTTTGAAGAGTAGATCAGTTTTTTCCTCGAGTGATTGGGTTTGTTGGAGTTCATTGATTGCGGCGCGTCTGGCACAACCTTTGACTGCGCTACCGGGAATATAAGGCATGCCGAAGCGGTCTAGGCATAGACCTGCGTTTTCCATAACGCCGCCTGCCATGTTCACCATGAGTCGGGATTGTAGCTGGGCATAAACCACAGCATCAAAGGTATTTTGGCCTATTAGGAGGGCTACTGATTTCGCTTTATGATTATTTGGGGGCTTCTTTAAAGCAGTCTCGAAAATGTTTCTTCGAGCTGCTTTCTCGGCGGTGGGGTCTACCATTCGGTCAAGCAACAGCGAGCGACTGGTACATTTCTCTGCGTTTTGGCCGAGAGTCGCGCGGGTATCTGATGGTAAGAATGCAGGCATAACTGGATCTTTTTAATCTTTGGATGCAAATCGTTTCAGGTACGAAATAAACGCTAGGGCTTCGGTTGTGGCACGTTGGAGGTCCTGAGACGACCGGTTGCTGAGTTGGTAGATCATCTCTTCGATTGACCTTGTTTGTGGGGCGAGTATCCCACACTTTGCCAAGTGTTCTATAGTAGCTTCTAGGGCTTTTTTCATGTCTACCCTGGTTTCCCCGCTGCTTTCTGCGTTACAGAAGGCCGCAGTAGCCAGAAGGCCGTTGGTAAGAATCAGCGCCGGGATTTTGTTCACAGCGGCGCGACTCAAGCCTTCCGCTTTTTCTAATGCATGTTTGGCACGGATTTGTTCAAGATTTTGGACTAGGGCAGTACCTTTCATAGGGGACAACCTCCTGATTATATGTTTTAGTTGTATGGGTCGGTGAGTTTGATTGTGCACCAGCCAAGGCCGGTTGATGCATCACCACCAAATTGAAAGATTTTGCCGTTGACCTTCGATTCGAATTCCTTAAGGGCGTCATCGGGGGTTTTGTTTTTGAATATTGGTCCCCTGCCGGCTAGAGCATTAATAACGGAGTAGAAGAGTGTTTCGCTTGGTACGTTTTCTTGGTTAAAGAGTGCGCCGTGGGCAGCTGTGCCGGTTTCATCGTTGATGCGTACATGTTGGGAGATTTCACAAGCATTCTGTGCGAAAAAGCTCATCATACCATCACTGAGGATGACAAGGCGCTTGCCGACTTCCGCCCACACTGGGTCCTCAGGCATCATTTGGTTGAATTGTTGACTAAGGGATTCGGGGAGTTCTCCCGCATTCTCAAATGTGTATTCTTCGAGGACGAGTTTGTTATCGATTGATAAGGGACTGTTTTTATCAAACAACGCTTGGGTATCGGATGGCGATTTGAAGTCTGGGAGGGTAGAGAGTACGCCATCGCGCTTGGCACGCCTAAGAATTAGTGGGCAGGTTATCCATGCGAAGCTGCCTTTAGCGGATCGGACTGGGAAGGCTAGAAGGCGTCCTTCTGTGAACAGTAAAGCACCAGCCATGGCCTTGTCGGCGTCGGTTTCGCCAAAAAGCCATTTCCCATTGGCTGAACGTTGGATGACTGTGACTTCCTTTACGGATCCATTTTCGCCTTGTTGTTTCACAGTTACCTGTTCATTCCACTCGTCGGCGAATGTGCCTTTAAGGCTACTAGCAGGTATAATTGGGAACCCTGTGTGTCGTTCACGGATGATGGGTTGATCGACTGCGCCTACGCTAGCGCCCGCCCCCACGTGCAGGGGAGTGCGAGTAAATATGTACAGGATTTTCTTTTTCATGGTTTGCGTTCTGGGTTGTTGTTAATTGCACTTTTATGGTGATCTGACCCGTTGGTTCGGTGAAATTGCCATGTGCCGCACACGCCTAGGCCGAATCCTTTCTCGCCTAAGAGTGTACTACGACGGTTTTTTATGCTCGTGCCGGCTGTCTCGCCGTGCCAATTAAGTGCATGGGCAAGTGCTACGGCATCTTCAGCTGAGTCGGCTTCGAAGTAATAAACTGCACCTGCAGGCACGGCTAAATGCGTGCTTTTAGCCCCGCCTTCGGGTCGGTCAACATCGTTAGGCAATGCCCAGCCCGTAACCACGAGGGGCTTAGGCACCAACGCAGCCACGAGGCGTGCGCGGATCGTTGGAAGCTCACGCACACGCTTCCGCCAGTCGTCTCGGCGTTCACCTGGTTTGCGGTCGGTATCGCCAGCTTTAAGCAGGACGTGGCCTGTTTCTGGGCAGACCCAATTGGGTAGCCAACCGCCGGGATGGTATTTAATGCTTTCGGATTGGTTTTCAGGGATTTCTGGCCAGATTGCGGGGCTTAGGAGGATCCATTTTACGGCGTACTTGCCATCGTTAAGGCGATTAAAATCTTCTTTTTTATTGAGACCAATTGGCAACGGCAGCGGTTGTGGTGCGTTTTTGCGTTGGGCCGTGCAGAGGCGTTGTTGGCCACCGACGATGATGCTCTGTGGTTCATCCTTGAATAGGGCGTGGATTAGGTCGCCTGCTTCTTTGTCAATGGCTTGGGCGAAGACTGCCATCCGGAAGTTTTCGCGGAGTCGGAGGTAATTGGCTATGTAGAGTTTACCTTCTGTTTCGCCGTGGCCCGTTGTACCAGTTGCAGGATCAATGGCTATGCCAATGGTCGATTCTAGCTCCGCTATTTCTGAGTCAGATAGAGAGTCATTTGACTCGAGTTGAGTGGCTGAATTGTTTAGGTAGGATTGATAGGCTTGGGATGAAATCCATTTTTTGGGGCTAGTTTCTTTAGTAGGGGGGCGCTGGTTTGCCACGGGATAAAGTAGGGGCTGAGGCAAGCTACTAGTTGCACGCCAATTGCCGTCTACGGGTAGGTGAGTGACTGTTAGAGTGGGTTTTTCCTCGGTACCGGGGGTTGAGGAAGCTCGTGGCAGCCCGTATTCCTCTCCGCCCCGGAGTCCTTTTTGAGGGGTATTTACCTCGGTATCGAGGGGGCGAGGGAGATACAGTTTTTGTTGGTCTGGGGGGGGTTCGCCATTAAGGAGCATGAGAGGGAATGGCCCTGCTGTGGTGAGGCAACCGAATTTGCGGTCTCGGTCGTCCGAGTATTCACCGCTTTTGCCATGGCGGTGGAGGTGGACGTTCGATAGACCTGCTCGATGGAGGGCGGCATGAAAGGCATGGTTGATGACGTTTGGTAATGGCCAGGCAGCCGTATGTCCTGCCAAGCTTCCTTCCATAGGCCGACCGTCCCGGAAAAATAGGACATCGGTCGGCTGAAGAATGATTAGATGTAGTGTGTTATTGTGATTCATAGGTAGTCTGCCTTTCGGCTAATTGTTGGGTTTCGGGTTCAGTTTCAGGTGATTCTGACTCGAATGTTTCAGTGTTCCTTACGATGAAAGCTACGGTTTGGCAGAGGCCAATTAGTGCAGCGATTTTTTGGCAGGGGGTTTTTAGGCTCCCGTGATTGAGGAACTGAAGGATTGCTTCGCATATCTCCTGGACTTTTGCGGGGTCGTATTTAGGACCTCTCTGGCGCTCGGCGACAAAGGAGATTTCTTTCTCTAAAACTTTGATTGCAACTTGCTCGTCGAAGAAATCAGTTTGATGCGTGTTATCTTTGGGGCTTGCGGTGTGATTTATGTATTTTGATGTGAGTTCGATAAGGCGGTATGGGAACCTGGCACTTATGATTTTGTCTTGCAGAGCCTGTGACATTAGAAGGTAAGCTTCGAGTCCGCCTGAATCCCAGTTGCATCCCCATTGGATAGTTTCACCCGAGCGCTTTATTAAAGTCACGGCAAGAGCGCTGCGGCCGAGTTGTTTTTTGGCGTGCTTCTGTGCGGCCCGGGCTTCTTGGATGACGTCTTGGAGTGGGTGTGTGTAATGGGCAATAGCAATGCCGACTGAACAGTCGGCGGCAGGTCCAGGGACGAGAAATGGGATGGGCTGGTTTTGCTGGTCTACTCGATCGAGGCGTTGGAGAAAGCCTTTATGTTCCCCGTGAAGGAGACAACGTTCGGCGGCGAGTTTCTGGTAGTAAGGCGGAGGCGAGGCTTCCGAATCACGTGCCTGTTTGCGCAGATGTCGGTCTCGCAGTTCGGCGGCATGGCGGTGCAGGGTCTCCTTTATCTTCGGGTCGCCCTGGAACGCCATGCGCAGGGCTTGGGCGCAGGCAAGGGCAGTGTCTGCGGGCAGCAGGGCGAGTACGTCATCGCCGCCAGCGTAAATGAGCCGGCCATCAAACGCCTCGACGATGGGGCGGGCACATAGGAGCGCGAAGTTGGACAAGGCTTCGCTGAATTGTAGGTGGTAGCTGGGATAGAGAGGGCGTTGCGTTTGGAGGAAATTTTTGAACTCAGGTTGCTCAAAATATTGTTTTACCCCGCGGCGTTGACCCTCGAAAACGTCTTTGTAGTCTGCAAGTTGTGTTTCTAGCTTTGGCGTTTTTTCCCCACTAACCCATTTTCCGATCTCGTCACCGTCTAAGGTTAACACTGCAAAATATCTTTCTTTTTCTATTGATTGTTCCTCTTCTTCGATTTCTCTTTCGGGTTCGTGGATGGCAATGCCGCGGGTATTTGGCATTGGGAAGTTCGCGGGGTCAGTTTTTAAATTCCAGGGCTCGGCGGCCAAATAAGCGTAATGCCACACCCGCTTGATAAGCGTAGGAGCTCCCAGCCAGTCGTCATGTTTGAAGAGGGTTGCCCATGGTGCCCCAGCTTTTTCGGCGCGATCCGTCCATGTCCGCCCTCCAGCAACGGCTTCCTCACGACCTGTGAGGGCGTCTTTGTTGTTGAAAGTGCCGACCTGCCAGCCGCCGGTGTTTGCGGCGGGAAAGGCGCGGGTTTGGCGCACGGCATCGAGTTGCCAACTGTTGAATGCGAGAATAACCGACCAGCCGAGGCCGAGGTTGTTAAGCTTGGTTTTGGTGGCGTCGGTGTAGAAGCGCGGGTCGCGATGCTCCATGGGCATTTGTTTTTCCGCCATATCCACAATGGCTTGAACGCGAGCGCGGGCCTGTTGAATAGGCATTTCGCTAGCGAAACCGTCGGCAAGTTTCAGAGCTGCTTCAAGGGAACTGGGCCATGGCGTGACCTGCCATGAAAGGGAGAGGAAGCGTTCGACTTGAGTATCGAAGCGGGCCTTGCGTTGGGCGGCGGTGAAACCGCCTTCGTCAGCCGTCAAGCCTGCTTGCTCACAGGCATTCCAGACGGCATCGCTGATACGTTTCCATTCGTCTTGGATGGCGTTACAAACGGCTTGGGCCAGCTCTGCAGCGTGCGCGTCGGGTACGACGGCGAGGAAGACGTTCGGTAGATTGGGCGTGAGCAGGTCTCGTAATTCCCACTGCAAGGACTCCCAAACTGAGCGCTGGCCGCTGATGGAGACCTTGCTCCAGAGATCTTCGCGCCAGTGGAGGTCAAACAGGGGTTGCTCGCGCAGGTTTGGAAAGATGACGGCGTCTGGACCGACGAGTTCGGAGAGTTTCTTTAGACCAGCGGCCATGAGCCATGAGAGTAAGTAGCTGCCACTCCAGAGGTCGCGGATGCTGCGGGCCGCGGCGATGAACTCCTGAACGGGGCCAAGTTGGAATTTTAGGAAGGCGGGGTGCCAAACTTTATCCGGGCCAACGCAGCCGGCCAATGCTGAGACCACCTGCATGTGTGTCCAAATGGAGTGATCGGGGATGCGGGTGTCGGCCGGCAGGAAGGCTAGGCGGTAATCTTTTTGCATGGCGTGCCGGGGCCAAAGGCGCCAATGAGCGAAGAACCGGGCCCGCCAGCGAGCTGTATCGTTAGGTAGGTTTGCAAGTGAGCTGTCTGTGAGAGCTGGCTGAGTGGTGTTCTCACCTTCGAAAGCTGTCTCGACGGTGGTGAATTCCTCGTGGAACGGGAAGGGCGTTCCGTTCAACGGATGCCGAAAGGCGTTGCGGATTCCGTCGAAGGCACATCGCAAGGCTGCTAAGCGGGATGATGGAAACGGCAAGCGGTCCGCAGTAGCGGCAGTCTCGTCAGCATAATCGAAATACTTGCCCACTTCAGTGTCTATGAAGCCGGCCTGGCGGAAGGCAGCATCGGCCCGTTCGCCATGTGTGGCGATATCCAGGGCCTTACTTGGTGGGTCGTGCAGGTATGCTGCAAGTTTCGCTTTCCAGAATTCAGGATTGTTATTCATGGTCTCCATATTAGATGGTCATTAGTGTCATTTAAGTGTTTTGAGAGTCCCATGTGATTTGCTGAACCATCGGGTCATTTGTTGGCGATTTTGTGTTCTCGTGTTTGGGTTGGTCGATCAGGGTTTTGCATAAATTGCAGGGGAATTTTATCATGGGATTGAGGCATTGTGTTGAATGGGAACGTACTTGGACGTCTTAGTTGTCCAGCGGCAGTCCAACCCATACTTACCTACCAGCTTAGTGCTTTTAAAGTTTTACGTCAAGCAGAGCTCTGTAGTGTTTGTGTGTAAGTAGGATTGTGCGGATGTTAAGGTGCATGGAATGGTGGTGAGAGTATTAGTATTCGTGCAATTTGGCCAGGTTGAAAAGGGACTTTGGTAGTTTTTGTGTGTTAGGGGCACATTGGAAATTAGCGCCGAATATTGATGCTGGATGACTTCAGGCAGGGTAGCCGTGGGGTTATTGGAAGGTATGTGTGGAGTGACATTTATTGGCCCCGTGTCTTTGATTCGTACTGCAAAGCAATTTAGTTCTGTGAGGGTATTAAAAATTATTGGAGAGGAGAGAGTTTTTGGGGCGTCAGTGTTGTAAAGTTTTGATAGTTTTTGGTGGGGCTAGTGGATACGGTTAATCCAGGAGTGTTGGTGGCTCGCCAACCTTGGTTTGGTTGAAAATAGGAGAGTCTCGGGTGGCGAGGAGGGGTTTAGCGCCTCACTTCGAAATGTTTTTTGACCTTATAGGGTGGAAAAAAGGAATGCTAAGGCTTGGTTAGGGTTGAGTAAAGTGGAGATGTGAGTAAGGGTTTGAGTGGGGAGCTACTTCAGGTTTGACCACGGGGGGGGTGCTATGTATCGTAGTGTTCGATCTTTGCGGTTATGTTTGGCACATTAAGAAAGCATCAGAAATGGTTGTGGGTTGCGCTGATTTTCGTGACCGCGGTTTCATTTATTGTATATTTCACACCGTCTGGGCGAGCGCCTGCTATTCGGTCTAGGGGAGGGGATTTAGGTTCGGTTGCAGGGCGAAAAGTAGACCTGGACGAGTTATGGCAGGTGAAGAATGAGGTTCGAATAGGCTACTGGCTTACATATGGGAATTGGCCTGATTATGATGCGCGGGCTCGGGAGATTGGTTTTGATGAGAATGGCATTACGAGGGAAGCGTATAAACGGATCTTGCTAATAAGGAAGGCTGAGGAGATGGGGATTGTACCCAGTGCAGAGCAAGTTGCTATGGGGGTAAAAAATCTGATGGCCCAGATAGTACGGGCTAACCAAGTTGATCCATTGCAATTCGAACGGGCTATTTTATTGCCCGGGCGCGTTACACTTGATGATTTTGCCCGTTTTGTGCGACACAACATAATGATTAATAATTTAGCCACGGTAGTGGGTAGTGTTGGGGGGTGTTTAACGCCAGAGGAACTGGAGCGCTTGTATGAATACGAGAACAGGGAAATTGTAACGGTGGTTATGCCAGTTTTGGGATCGAACTTTTTATCTCGTGTATCGTTGGATCCGAAGGCATTGGCCGAGTATTACTCGAATCACATTGATAGGTACACTTTACCGGAGCGAGTCCAGGTAAGGTATGTACATTTTGCCATGACTAACTATATAGGGCAGGCTTGGGAATTTATCACTAAGCTACCTGATTTCAGCAATGAAGTTGAACGGGCTTATGCACGGTTGCAGAGCAATAATGTGACATCTGGATCTCCTGAAGAAATAAAGGGTCGGATTGTTACGAATTATTTAAATGGGGTTGCGTTAGATTTTGCTAAGCGGAGTGCGAATGCGTTTGGTCGTGCAGTATTTGATCATGATCCCATTACGTTAGAGGTCTTTTTACAAGTGGCATCAACTTCGAATTTATCTGTTAATGTTACACCGCCGTTTTCTCGGAGTGAAACGCCTCCGGGATTGAATGTGGACGAAGAGTTTGTACGTGCGGCATTTAGGTTGACTTCAAATCAGCCGGTGAGTGAGCCGGTGGTTCAAGCAGACGGGGTGTACATTTTAGCTTTGGAAAAACGGCTGTCGCGGGAGGTGTTACCGCTGGATGCGGTTCGTGAGAGGGTTGAGCATGATTTAAGATGGGATTTGGCTGTTAAACTGGCGCAAGAAGAAGGCGTTAAAATCCATGCCGGGATTACAAATGGACTTAGAAACGGAAAAACTTTTGATAGCGTTTGTGCGGAGTTACGTTTGGGTGTAATTTCGCCTAAGCCTTTTGCGCGCAGAACACAAATATTACCTGAGTTGGAGGGTATGTTGCCATCTGCTTTGGTTCGTGACACGGCATTTAAGCTACGGCAAGGCGAATGCAGTGAGTTTGTGCCGACAGTGAATGGTGGGTTTATAGTTTATGTGAAAGACGTGCTTCCGGTGGACAGGTCCAAGATGCAGAGTGAGATGGGGCAATTTCGAGAGACCTTATTGCAAGTTGCGCGAATGGAGTTATTCCAAGCTTGGTTTAGGGAATTAGCAAGGGTTGAGTTAGCTTCGACACCCGTTGCACAGTTGAATAGTGGGACGAGTGGAGAAAGGTAACAAGTGTGTGAAAGGGGATTGAGGGATATGAGTGAAACAGCGCGGTCAGAAGTTATTAAGCTGACAGCGCCGGATCGGTATTGTTGGGAGGTACCAATTTTGTACGAAGACGAGTATATTCTTGCGTTGAACAAACCCTCGAACTTGCTTGTAGCACCTGATCAATCTCAGCGGCCGAACTTGATGCGTATGATTCAGGATGCGGTTGTTAAGGGTCGGCCGTGGGTTAAGGAGCGCAATATTACATATTTAATGAACGTGCATCGTTTGGATTTGGAGACGTCGGGTGTCTTACTTTTGGGGAAGAGCAAAGAGGTGGTATCAGCATTGACAAAGCTATTCGAGAGCCGTGAGATGAAGAAGGAGTATGTGGCCTTGGTACATGGTCGGGTTGAGTCGGACAAGTTTGAGGTTGCAGTTAAGTTAGAGCCGCACCCGAAACGGTATGGTTTATGGCGAGTGGGTAAGCGGGGAAAGCCCAGTCATACGGAGTTTGTAGTGGAGGAACGTTTTATTGGGTATACGTTGGTGCGATGTTTTCCTACCACGGGACGTAGTCACCAGATCAGAGTTCACTTACAGTATTTGGGTCATCCGATTGTTGGTGATGCGGATTATGGAGGTGCTCCTTTATATTTATCCCGGATAAAGCCAGACTACAAACGCAAGAAAGGTGAAGAGGAAAGGCCTTTGATGGGCAGTTTAGCTCTTCATGCGGAGAAGTTGGAGTTCGTTCATCCGATGACAGGGAATTTGGTATTGATAGTAGCGCCCTGGCCCAAGCATCTTCAGGTGGCTGTTAAGTATTTGCGTCGTTATGCCAAAGTTTGAGTAGGGGGTTATGATAAGGCCCACTTTAGGATGGCTTTTTGGACGTGGAGGCGATTTTCTGCCTGGTCGAAAATCGTTTTTGCGTGAGCTTCGAAAGTTTCTTCGTCGATTTCTTTTCCGCGGTAGGCTGGTAAGCAATGCATTACTAGCGCATCGGGTTTAGCAACCGAGAGGAGGGTTTTATTTATTTGATACCCGGTGAAGCGTAGTAGTCTTTCCTGAGATTCGGATTCTTTACCCATGGAGACCCAGACGTCGGTGTATAAAACTTCAGCGCCACGTGCGGCTTCGATGGGATCTGTGGTGCATGTGACATAATCGGCTGTTTTGAGGAGGACTTCTTGGGGTGGGAAGTATTCTTTAGGGGAGGCGATGTAGAGTTGGAATTGCAATTTTTTTGCAGCCCACATCCAACTACGTGCTACATTGCAAGCGCCATCACCAATAAAAGCTATTTTTTTGCCTTTGATGGAGCCACGCTTTTCTTCATAGGTGAAGATATCGGATAGGATTTGGCATGGATGTTCCTCGTCGGTGAGAGCGTTAATAGTGGGTATTTGGGCGTACCGGGCGAATTCCTCCACGTCTGATTGAGCGTATGTTCGAATGATTGCGCCGTGGACCATTCTGCCAAGGACTCTGGCGGTGTCTCGGATTGGTTCGCCGCGTCCAAGTTGTGTTTCGGCTGCACTAAGGAAGATTGTGTTCCCGCCCAGCTCATGGATACCAACCTCGAATGATACACGTGTCCGGGTAGATGCTTTTGTGAATAGGAGTGCCCATGTTTGGCCGGCCAGAATGGGAGTGTTAGTTTTCCCGCGGCCTGCTTTCATTTGCCGGGCTTCATGTAAGATTATTTGTATGTCTTGTGGGTCGAGCTGTTCAATTGTGAGGAGGTGTTTCATGGTAGGTTATGGTGGTGTTCATGTTTTGTTTATTGATTTGATTGCCTGTTCTATGATGGTGAGAGCTTCTTCGGCTTCTTGTTGTGTTAAGTTGATTGGGGGCAAAAGCCGGACCACACAGGTGCCGGCAGGTACTGCCAACAGTCCGTGTTGGTGCAATATATTTACAAACTGGATTGAAGATGGTTTTGCAAGGGCGGCGAAAGCTGGGATTTCGCTTTTGTCAAGGAGTTCAATTCCGAGCATAAGGCCTACGCCTCGAACGTCTTTGATTACCGATGGATATGTGGCGGCAAGACGTTGAAGTTGTGTCAGTAGCCAAGACCCGATTTGTCGCACATGAGTTGGGAGGTTATCGCGTTCAATTATCTCCAAAACTTTTAATGCGACGGTGCATGCGAGTGGTGAACCACCGTAGGTTGAGGCGTGTGAGCCTGGGTCGAGTAAATCGGCGTATTTGTCACGCACCCAGAATGCGCCAATTGGGAAGCCGTTGCCGAGGGATTTGGCGAGTGAGACGCCATCGGGTAGAAACGCCCGGATGAGTTCGGGGTTTTGCCCTTCCAAGATTGTTTGGTAGCCTAGGAATCTGCCTGTTCGGTAAATTCCACATTGGACCTCATCGAAAAGTAGCAGGAGGTTGTATTTATTGCAGAGTTCCCGTAAACCAATCAAAAATTCTGGGGTGGCAGGGTGAATTCCGCCTTCGCCCTGGATGGGTTCTATCATAATTGCAGCCGTTGCCGGGGAAATAGCTTCTTCAATAGCTTTGAGGTTATTGAATGGGACATGCCTGAAGCCCGGCACCATTGGGCCGAAGTTGCGTTTAACTTTTTCCTGTCCGGTGGCTGAGATACCAGCAAGGGTACGTCCGTGGAAGGAGTTAATCGCAGTTAGAATTTCAAATCGCCCTTCCTCGTGTCCGTATCTACGAACTAATTTAAAAAGCCCTTCATTTGCTTCTGCCCCGCTGTTGCAGAAGAATACTTTGCCCGGGCCGATTCTGTGGACGAGTCTACGTGCGAGTTCGCCTTGTTGTGGGATGTAGTAAAGGTTAGAGACGTGGGTGAGGGTTTTTGCCTGTCTGGCTATGGTTTCTGCGATTTCTGGATGGGCATGTCCTAAGCAGCAAACTGCGATTCCAGATGCGAAGTCGAGGTATTTTTTTCCATTTATATCAAATAGATACCGCCCTTCACCCTTAATGAATGCGATGTCAAACCTAGCGTAACTGGGGATGACGAATGTTTGGACTAGATCACGGATTGGGGTGAATCCATCTCCAGGTTCTATACTTTGAAGTTCGTTTGGGTATTGTTTTTGCACAGCGATGGTTATAACACTATTTCGGTTCCTATACCAGTATCGGTAAACACTTCGATTAGGATAGAGTGGGGCAAGCGGGCGTCAACCATTGAAACTTTTTCAACGCCTGCGCGAACGGCTCTTACTGCGGTGTTAACCTTTGGAATCATACCACCATTTATGATGCCGCGTGATTTTAACGTTTCCAACTCGTGTAGTGTGACAGTTGATAAGAGTGTTGAGGGATCGTTAGGATTCATCATTAAACCTGGCACATCAGTCATGTAAATCAGTTTTCGGGCGCGGAGTGCGATGGCTGTTTCTGCGGCAGCTGTGTCGGCGTTGCAATTGTATATTTTCCCGTCGGGACCTTTAGCTGTTGGGCTGATTACCGGGATCTTGCCTGAGTTTAGAGCATTGTTTATGAACTCAGTGTTTACGTTGTTAATTTCTCCTACGTATCCGAGGTCGATTGATTGGCCGTCTGGTGTTTGGATAGTGGCTTTACAACAAGAATACACCTGGATTCCTAGGAGTCCAACTGCTTGACCGCCTGCTTCGTTGATGGTTTGAACGATTTGGGGATTTATTTGATGGTTTAGTACTTGCTCAACGATCTCGATGGTTTTTTCGTCGGTGATTCTGTAGCCGTGTACAAATTTTGGGGTTAAGTTAGCGGATTTCATTGCACGTGAGATTGCTTTACCGCCTCCATGGACTATCACGGGTTTGATTCCGACAAGTTGGAGGAACACGATGTCTTTTGCAATTTCTCGCATGTGCGGCAGAGGGTCATCCGTATCCATGAAACTGCCGCCGTATTTAATGACGAAGACTGAATCACGGTATTTTTGTATGTAAGGTAACGCCTCTAATAGAATGGCCGCTTTGGTAACCTGCTGTGGGTGTGTTAGATTGGTGGTAGTCATAGCACTGGTTTAAATCAAGGGTCCCAAGGTCAGCCTCCGAGTGATTCAGGGTTTGACACGTCGCCTTTGTTAAATTCGACGTAGGCCTCGGTTAAATCGGCAGCGTACATATGCGAGCTGTATTTGCCGGAGTTAAGGTCGATATGGATTACAAATTCGTTTGGTTGTACAGCTTTGCATAGTTGTTTGAACGGGACCGTGGTTGGGGCGCCCTTTTTGACGCACCAGAGTATCTGGGTTGAGTCGGTGTGGGAGTACCCAATATCTATTTTAGTGGGGTCTATTTTGACTGGGCTGTATCCGATGGCTGCCATGATTCTTCCCCAATTGGGGTCTCCGCCATGCCAGCTCGTTTTCACCAGTGGGCTATTGGCTACTGTTCGAGCGACTGCATCGGCTTGCTTGTGAGAGGCTGCTCCTGTGACTTTTATTAGCACGACGCGGTGTACACCTTCTCCGTCATAAACAATCATTCTGGCTAGTTCCTTGCAGACGTAGCATAGTGCTTCAAAGAACGCTTTGGCTAATTGGTGTTTAAGCCCTGATTGTCCTTTGAAATCGGCCAGTGTTATTGTGGGGTTCCCAGCGAGACCGTTAGCTAGGATTATTACCGTATCGTTTGTACTGGTGTCGCCGTCAACAGTGATTTTATTGAAGCTCTCTGCGACCGCTTCAATTAGGCAGCGTTGGAGGGCGACAGTAGAAATTGATACATCTGTGGTAAGGAAACATAGCATAGTGGCATGGAAAAGGTTGGCTGGCATAGAAGGTGGGTGTTGCCCTTTCGGACTCATCTGGGGGTGTATCATTCCTGCACCTTTGCAAATGCCTCCAATTTTGACAGTGTAGTTTTTAATCTTGAATTCTACTGCAATTTCTTTAGGGCGTGTGTCGCTAGTCATTATTGCTATTGCGGCCAAGTGTGCATCTTGGGGGGTAGTTCCGAGTGCTTGCGTGATTTTTTTTATACCTTCTTCCACCCGATCCATCGGGAGCGGAATTCCGATGCGCCCAGTGGACGCAACCAATATCTGTGAGGGGTGAATAGGCAGGTTTTTGACAATGCCCTTAAGGTTACCACTATAGGCGGTTTGTGTGATGGCGTGGGCTGTTAAACGACACATTTTTTGGGCGTCTCGTATGCCTTGCTGACCGGTGCAAGCATTGGCGTTGCCTGAATTTGCAATAATAGCCCGTACAGTTTTTGATTTAATGTGTTTAAGTGAGACGATAACTGGAGCTGCTTTAACATGATTTGTGGTAAACATGCCAGCTGCTACTGCAGGGACTTCAGATAGAATGAGGGCCAGATCAGGTTTTTGCCCTTTTTCGGAACCTTTCCCGGTGCCGATTTGTTTGATGTTGCAAAAGACTCCACCTGCGCGGTACCCGATTGGTGCTACTACGCTACCTTCAATCAGTTTTAAATCTGGGCTCATGGCTGACTGTCCTAGATCTATTAAGGTTTTTGGGCAATTATCACAAGCCTTGAGGTTTGAATTGGGACACCTTTTTCATTGCTATGGGCTATGGATGCATAAGCATCGATTATTTCTTTAATAAACGGGTCTCGGTATTCTATAGGCACCCGTTGAATATAGGGGAGCCACAGTTTTCGGATCCAGTTAGCCAAAGATTCTAGGTCTGGGAAGAACATGGTTTCATTGAGTTGCTCGCATTTGAGAATTTTGAAATTTGCTTCTATGAGGAGGTGACTGTATTCGATCGCTGTAGGTAGAAAGAATGGTTTGCGAAAATTGCGAAACCATGCCCGCCACGGATGTTTTCGAATGATTTTACGGATGGCTAGGAAAATTTCCTGAGCATTGTGTTTTGCTGCCAAGCATGCATGGAGTTTGCCGCCTGGGATAAGCACTTGCCAGGCACTGCGTAGGAAGTCTGATTGTTCTTTAAACCAATGAAGGGTTGCATTCGAGTACACGATGTTGAATTTGCAGGGGAGCGAGATATTCCGGGCATCCATCACAATAAATTGGAGATTCGGGTAAGTAACTTTCGGGTATTTAGCGCTAGCATATTCGATCATCGGGATTGAGTTATCGATGCCGATGACAGAGCCGTTGGGTACAAGTGAGGCGAGCTTGGCTGTGATTCGCCCGGTACCACAACCTACATCAAGAATATGGTAATTGGTGGAGAGCGATAGTGTGTTAATTAGGTCTTCGGCCCATTGGACCTGTGGCCCCTGAAGTACCTCGTATCCTACTGGATCCCAACTATGGGTGGGCACCTCGGCTTGCATTGTTAGGCTAATCCGAGGGTTTCATTCAGATTGTAGGCAATATTCATGCATTGAACCGCTTGTCCACTTGCACCTTTGATGAGGTTATCAATTGCGCTCATTATAATTAGTTTTCCAGTCCGTGGGTCTATTCTCCATGCGATATCAATGTAATTGGTGCCGATAACATGTTTTGTGTCAGGCAGACGTTTATCACCAAGGAGTCGAACAAACGGTTCGTGTTTGTATGCGTTTTGATAAGTTTGGGTAACTTCCGCGAGAAATGCTTGGGCAGAAGTGCCAAGTACCGGTCCTCCAATTGGTTGTCCGAAGATTGTGCTTACAATACCTCTATTTGTTGGTACTAGGTGTGGCACAAACTGGATAGTTACAGGTTGGCCTGCAGCAATTGAAAGTTCTTGTTCAATTTCGGAGAGGTGTCTATGCTTGGGGACCCCATAAGGTCGCACGCTCTCATTACATTCGCAAAATAAGTAATCCACCTCGGTTTTTCTGCCCGCTCCACTGACGCCGCTTAACGAAGCAACGATTATACTCGCAGGATCGAGCATCTTTCTTTGCAGAAGCGGGATGAGAGGTAAGAGAATGCTAGTTGGATAGCATCCTGGACACGCAACGAGTTGCGCGGTTCGGATCTTCTCGCGGTAAATTTCCGGAAGGCCATAAACAGCGAGGGATAAAAGCTCAGGAGCGGGACAAGTATGGCCATAAAATTCTTGGTATACATTTGGGTCCCGGAGGCGAAAATCTGCGCTGAGGTCGAAGACTCGTTTGCCTTGTTTAATGAGTGGAATGGCATATTCTGCCGCTACTCCGTGGGGGAGTGCTAGAAAAACAGCCTCAGCCACAAGGCTTATTGCAGTTACGTCTGCTTGCACGAATTGTAGTTTTTCTGCCTTGGGTAGTTTGGCCAGCCGCGGAAAAACCTCAGCTAATGGTTTACCTGCATATTGTCTTGAAGTTATCGCTGTTAGTTCCACGTAGGGATGGCCTAAGAGGATTCTAACAAGTTCTTCTCCGGAGTATCCGCTGGCGCCTATGACTGCAACTGGCAGTTTAGGTTTCATTGACAGTGTTTCTATCAAAACCACCTGGTTGGATTAAAGTAAAAACCCTGCCTTCCGTACTAAGACGCGGCAGGGTAAACGGACAGTGTATAGGTAAATTTCTATTACCGTTTGGAGAATTGGAACCGTTTTCGGGCGCCGGGTTGCCCAGCCTTCTTCCGCTCTTTCTTACGAGGATCACGGGTGAGCCAACCGGCTGCTCGGAGGATTGGGCGCAGTGTAGGATCAAACTGTAGTAATGCGCGTGCGATGCCGTGTCTGATAGCTTCAGCTTGGCCCACTACCCCACCACCTTTGACGTTAACGAAAATGTCAAATCGTTCCTTGTTTGATGTCGCTGTGAGTGGTTGAAGTAGTTTCTCTCTATGCGATTCCACTGGGAAATATTCTTCTAAGGCACGTCCGTTTATCACGATTTTTCCAGAACCGAGAATCATTCGCACGCGGGCTGTAGCTGTCTTACGTCGCCCTGTGGCCCAGATTACTGATGGTGGTTGAGCTTGTGAAGCTGTTTGAACTGTACCAGTTAAGGTTTCGGGAACTGTGGTTATGGAATTTTGGGCATTCTCCATAGCTGAAATTCAGTTTGTGTGTTTTTAGGATTCGATTTTGATTGGTTCGGGCTTTTGGGCTTGATGAGGATGTTTAGGTCCCCGGTAGACCTTTACCTTTGTCAAAAGGGATCGACCAAGGCGATTTTTGGGGAGCATGCCCCATACTGCGTGTAAGATCAGCCATTCGGGCTTTTTAGCTCGAATTTCAGCTACAGTCTTGTAATGTTCGCCGCCACGCCACCCGGAATAGAACATGTACTTTTTCTCGGTTTCTTTCTTGCCTGTGAGGCGGACCTTTTCAGCATTGATTACGACTACGAACGCTCCAGTATCCAGGTGTGGGGTAAATATTGGTGTGTTCTTGCCGCGCACTATATTGGCAATTTTCGCAGCAAGTCGCCCTAATATTTGACCATCCGCATCAATCAAGTACCACTTTCGCGCGTTTGGATCTACTTTTGGAACAAAAGTTTTCATTTCGACTTTCGCTTAAAACAGCAGGTGAAATTATATTTTGGGCAAATCAAAGTCAATCACAGTTTGTTTTGCATAGGCGTTAAGCTGAGGGTGGGCCCAATTGGGTTTGCTAAGGGGGTGGCAACACCCGTCATATTTTGGGCAAAGGGAAATTTTAGGTGGCGGCATGCTCTGAGGTACAGGATCCAATGCGTTAAGTGATCGCATCAACGGCAGTTAGTTGGCACGGGATTGCCTAAAATTTAAGTGGTTTCTTCGAAAAAATATTCTCAGATTTTGATTGAGTTAAGGGTGTCTGGAGGAGCAGAGCACGGTTTTGCGTTGTTAGGGGCTTTTGAAGATGGGGTAACAATCGGCAAGTGGATTTGATTGAAATGGATCTTAGGGATTTTAATCGTAGGGTTAAGTCATGATTGGGGATGGACTCGTGATAAACCGAGAAAACTCGTTAAACAGTTCTGGGCATGATTAAGTCGGTAAAATGTGGGTGAGTTGAAGTGGACGCTCTAATGGGTATTGAGGGTTTTAGGGCATATAGGGTATAGTCTTGTTATGATAAGGACTGGGATTGGTTACGACGTGCATCCTTTTAAGGAGGGACGGAAGTTAATATTAGGTGGGGTGCATATTCCATACTACAAGGGGTTGGAGGGTCATTCGGATGCAGATGCTTTGATTCACGCGATTTGTGATGCGGTCCTGGGAGCGATGGGGCTGAATGACATAGGACACCTTTTTCCCAGCACAGATCCAAGGTGGAAAGATTGTCCTAGTAAGGTATTTCTCGAGTACGTTCGGGATTTGGCTTTGTCGAAGGGTTGCCGCGTTTTGAATGTGGATGCTACGGTGATTGCGGAAGAACCAAAAATTGCACCGCATATAGCCCGAATGAAGGAAGTAGTCGCGTCGGCGCTGGGGATAAAACCGCAGGAAGTAAACATTAAGGCCACTACTAATGAGGGTTTGGGATTTGTAGGTCGTGGTGAAGGTATAGCGTGTTTGGCAGTTGCGACAGTTGATGTGGCTTTTTGATTGGGCAGTGGGGGCTTTAAAAGGATGTTGTTGGGATATGGCAAAAGGAGAGATAGGATGGACCCGTAAGACAGCTGATGGGGAAAGGGTTTTTGTATATGTTCACATGGTAGGTGATAACTGGAAGTTTTATTTCCGCAAATCCCGGAATGAGAGATGGACGAGATTGGAGACCCCACCCTTAGAGGATTGGATTGAGCTGTATCACTGTATGCAGAAATTGGTTGCTCGGAAGCGGGCTGAACCAGCCATATTAGTTAAATTGAGAAAGCGGATACGGGAATTGTTCCCGGATGCGGAAATTTGAATCGTCTTTTAGTGTGAACTGAGAATTGTCAACCATGTTAAGAAGCCGTAGATTTTCACAGGTTTTTGCTGTATTTAAGGTTAGGCGGAAGGGTGGCTGAGTGGTTGAAGGCACCTGACTCGAAATCAGGAGTAGGCGCAAGCCTACCGTGGGTTCGAATCCCACCCCTTCCGCCACTGTAATTTGTGACAGTGGCGAGATCATCCATTTGTGGGAGGCTAAATTGCTTGCAATGGTAGTCCCCTAAACTGCATTCTAAAAGTAATTATTAAAAGTAGAGATATGAGAAAGATGAGCGTTGTAAAGTTCTTGATCAAAAAAGGCGGTTTAATTGTGGTCGGTTTAATTGTAGGAGGCATAGGTAGGGCGGCAATTAGTCATGCTGGTGCGACCGAGTTGAAGGATTGGGAAAATCCTAAGTTGACTGGGATTAATAATTTACCGCCTCGCGCCTCGATGGTTATTTGTCCCAACGAGGAAGTGGCGTTGCAAATTAGGTATACTGCGAATGAAGAACGGATTAAATCGCCGTTTTATCTTTCGCTGAACGGGTTGTGGAAATATAAGTACGCGTCCAATCGTCTGGCACGAATTCCGGATTTTTGGCGTGTTGAATTTGATGATAGTTCGTGGACGAATATTACGGTGCCGTCAAACGTAGAGATAGAGGGTTACGGCATTCCAATTTACGTGAATGTGCGTTATCCATGGCGGCAACCGTGGACGCCTCCGTTTGTACCAGATGACGATCCGAATAACACGGTGAATATGTATCGACGTACTTTCACTATTCCTGAGGGGTGGAGAGGGAAACGAATTCTGTTAACATTTGATGGGGTTAACTCATTCTTTTATGTGTGGATTAATGGTGAGTTTGTAGGGATGGGTAAAGACAGTCGGACCCCAGTTGAATTTGACATTACACGTTTTTTGAAACCTGGGACAAACCTTATAGCGGTGGAGAATTTCAGGTGGTGCGATGGGTCGTACTTGGAGGATCAAGATTTTTGGCGGTTGAGCGGGATATTTAGGGATGTGTATTTGTGGGCTGTCCCAAAGGTGCATATTCGCGATTTCGAGGTAGTGCCTGACCTTGATAAACAATATGTGAATGGTTCGTTGAAGATCAAACTTTGGATTGAAAATCACTCCGAGAGGCCGGAAGACGTTGTAGCAACGGCGCGGTTGCTAGATCCGGCGGGTACTCCTGTAGCTGTAGTTTCTGGAAAAGTTAGTGTTGCTTCAGGTAGCGAAAAGAACCATGAGTTTGAGATGCTGGTTTCTAATCCGGCAAAATGGTCAGCGGAAACGCCAAATTTGTACAAACTGCTTTTGACCCTGAGGAATTCAGCCGGAGAGGTTTTGGAGGTTATCCCTGTAAACGTGGGATTTCGCAAAGTTGAGATTAAAGACGGTAACCTGCTAGTGAACGGTCAACGAATCCTTATTAAGGGAGTTAATCGTCACGAACATGATCCCGATCGTGGGCATGCTATTACAGTGGAAAGCATGATACGAGATATTGTTACCATGAAGCGTTTCAATATAAACACGGTACGGACTTCACACTATCCCAACCAGCCTGCTTGGTATGACTTGTGTGATATTTATGGGATTTACTTGATTAATGAAGCAAATGTTGAAAGTCATGGGATGGGTTATGGGGAGAGATCTTTGGCAAAGAATCCAGAATGGTTAGAAGCCCACATGAACCGGACGGTTAGGATGGTTGAGCGGGATAAGAATCATCCTTCGGTGATCATTTGGTCGTTGGGTAACGAGGCTGGGGACGGGACTAACTTTGCTGCAACGGCAGCATGGGTAAAACGGCGTGATCCTACAAGACCCGTCCATTATGAGCAGGCTCGGTTCCAACCCTATGTTGATATCATGTGCCCAATGTATCCACGTCCGCGAGAGCTTTTTGAATATTCATCGCGACCACAAGTTAAGCCTTACATAATGTGCGAGTATTCACATGCTATGGGTAATAGTTCAGGTAATATGTGGAAGTACTGGGAGCTAATTTACACTCGCCCGTATTTACAAGGTGGTTGTATTTGGGATTGGGTGGACCAAGCCTTTCGCCAGCCGCAATCAAAACCAAAATACAGTGGTTTTGTAAAGGTGAGCCCTGGAGAAAAGACTTTCTGGGCGTATGGCGGTGATTTTGGGCCAAGGGGCACCCCAAGCGATGATAATTTCTGCTGTAATGGGTTAGTAACCCCGGACAGAGAGCCGCACCCTGGATTGTATGAGGTTTCACATATCTATCAATATGTCCATTGCAAGTTAGTGGGGCCACGGACTGTCTCGATCAAAAACTGGTTTGATTTCTTAAACTTGCAAGACATTGTATATGGAGAGTGGAGTGTCACGGCTAATGGTCGAGTAATCCGAGCGGGAAGGCTCCCAGATTTAAATCTTCCACCACGGGGAGAAACGAATGTGGTAATTCCAATAAAATCGTTTTTGGTTGAACCCGGAGTTGAATATTTCTTGAACCTAGTTTTTAAGCTTCGAAAGGATACTTTGTGGGCAAAAGCAGGTTATCAGATTGCTTGGGATCAATTTAAATTACCCGATTATAAGGCGCCTGGAATGCAGATTGGTGAATCTGGGCGTGGTTCCTTGAAGATACAAGATGGGAACGACGCTGTGACAGTTACAGGAAAAGATTTTATAGCCCGGTTCGATCGAAATACCGGTGCACTCGTGTCACTTAAGTATCATGGGGTTGAGACCATTCGCACGCCCCTGAGGCCTGATTTTTGGCGGGCGCCTACAGACAATGATAGGGGAAGAAATATGGTTCGTAGCCAAGGTATTTGGAAGCGCGCACATGAAGATTTCGTGGTCACTAATGTGACGGTCATTAAAGAGCGGAATACTTTAGAGGTACGCTCGCTCGCGTTCTTGAAGACAGTTAATGCAAATTGGGAGACCTCATACAAGGTCTACCCAGACGGATATATTTTGGTTAAAGCGCGGTTTATACCATGGAACACGAATTTGCCCTCGTTGCCACGCTTAGGTATGCAAATGACGTTGCCTGCAGAGTATAACTTCATCTCATGGCTGGGACCTGGTCCTCATGAGACTTATTGCGACAGAAAAGATGCGCCAGTGAACAAATACGCTGGAATGGTAGATGAACAGTTTTACATCCATTACACTGAACCTGGTGAGAGTGGGAACAAAGTCGATGTGCGGTGGGTTGCTTTAAGGAATAGCAAAGGGATTGGATTACTTGCTGGGGCTTGTTTGGGGGAAACTGGGCCTGTAAATTTCCTCAGTGTTAATGCACTTCCATACACCGCAGATGACTTGGAAAAAGCCAAACATCCTCATGAGTTAACGAAGCGTGATTTTGTGGTTCTAAACCTTGATTTGAAGCAGATGGGTGTTGGCGGCGACGACAGTTGGGGGGCATGGCCACATCCTGAGTATCAGATTCCTTGTCAACAGTATGAGTACAGTTTTTGGCTCAAGCCGATAGGTCCTAAGGATAGTCCTGAAAAACTCGCTGCAAAGGCTAAGTTCTAAATAGCAGATCCGGAAGAATTATATGGGCTGCTACTGGTGCATGATCAAGCCGTAGCAGCCCTTTTTCATGCCAAAAAGTAGAATTAGAAAAGCCGTCCGAACTTAGCTAATCATTGCTCTTTAAGATAAACATTTTCGATCTCCCCTTTGAGGGCATAAAAGAGAGTGATGATTGCCTGGTTTGAAATTTGAATTAGTGGCCATAAGAGGCTGGTTGGGTGAGTTAGAAAAAATGGGGTAGGATATTGAAAGCAATCTCAATAGGGGTACGCCGATGGGAAAATCGTCGATTTATAGCACGAGTATGAATGTTGGAGTTGGTTAAGTTGAGTGCGGGGCTTGACTGAACGCGGAGTATGGGATCTTAGATCAGAAAATCAGCTAATCATGAATGGTTGGATGAATCGTACCACAGCTTCTTTCTTTTTCCCGGAGCGTGTGCAGTACTCGGTTAACTGGTCTTGGCCGATTGCGTTAATGTTAAAGTAGTGAGCTGCAGGATGAATGATGTAAAGGCCACACACGCTGCTGGCGGGAATCATCATGAATGTTTCGGTTAGTTCAATGCCAGCTAATTGTTTAACTGAGAGCAGTTTCCAAAGGGTGTCTTTTTCGCTGTGGTCTGGCCAGATTGGATAGCCAGCCGCCGGACGGATCCCAATTGGTTTTAGGTTTTGTAACTTGGACAGAGGGTCGAATGGAATTCCTAACCAGAGTGCGGTTACAAGACGGTGTGCAAATTCGGAAAATGCTTCGGCTAACCTGTCTGACAGCACCTCTGCCATAAGGCTTAAATAGGTGTCATTTTGAGTTGCGTAAGTTTCAATGAGTTGAGAGAGGCCGTGACCAGCTGTTAAAGCAAAAGCGCCAACGTATGCATAGGTACCTGAGTTGTCTCTTGGGAGAAAGTCCGTTAAACATGGGCATGGTTCTGAGTCGCTTTTAGGTCCTTGTTCTCTGAAGAAATGGAGCTTAAGAGGTTGCTGTGGCCAACCGTTTGATGGAGGGATTGTGATTTCTTCATGGTTTACGATGGCTGGGAAAACTCCAATTACCCCAGCAGGGTGCAAAAGGTTTTGGTGTGCCATTTGTTGGAGTAAAGCCTGTGCATCAGAGTAGAGACGTTGTGCCTCGAGACCAACGGAAGGATCCTCTAATATAGCGGGGTATGAACCTTGGAGTTCCCATGCGTTCAAGAAAGCAGTCCAATTTAAGTACGGTATCAAATCGCTTAATGTAATCTTAATTATCAAGGTGCCCACTGGGACATGTACAGAGGCAGAAGATATCTTCTGGATGTGTGCAGGGGTGCCGAGAATAGCCAGGCCATGCCATTTAGGTGAGGTAAAATTAGGTTGAGTTATTTTTGCTGGTCTAGCTCTGGCGTCCTGGATTGGGATGCACTTACGTCCGAAGCGTGAAAAAAATTGTTCCTGCAAACTCTGATATTCGCTCCTTATTCGATTCCAAAACGTCTGTCGTTCGTTTGGGTCTAGCAGCGAATTTGCCACGGGCACAGCTTTTGAGGCGTCTGGCACGTGAACGACAGGGCCTTTATATCGTGGAGCGATTTTTATAGCTGTGTAAAGTTTGCTTGTGGCGGCGCCACCAATGAGTAAAGGCACGTCTATTTGGTTTCGTACGAGTTCTTCTGCTGTTTTTGCCATTTCCTCTAAGGATGGTGTGATAAGACCGCTGAGGCCGACCATGTCTGCGTGGTACTGTTTTACGGCCTGCGCGATTTGGTCGGCTGGTACCATAATTCCTAAGTCTATAACCTCAAACCCGTTGCATTTTAATACGGTGGCTACTATGTTTTTGCCGATATCGTGTACATCGCCTTTGACTGTAGCTAACACAATTTTTCCGCGTCTGGTGTAGTTGCTAGAGTGTTTTGCTTGGAGGTGCGATTCCAGAATTGTTACTGCGTGTCTCATTGCGCGGGCGGCTTTGACAACTTGGGGCAAAAACATTTTCCCATTGGCGAATAGGTCGCCCACACGGTTCATTGCAGACATTAGTGGGCCCTCGATTATGGATATGGGATCTTTATAGTGTTGGAGGGCTTCTTGAAGATCAGTTTCCAGGTACTCGGTTATGGCATGCATGATCGCGTATTCGAGTCGTGACTCTATTGAGCCTTGGCGCCAGTTCTCAGAGGGATGTACGGTTTCTTGTTTGTCTTTTTGGATGGTTGGAAGATTTCGGGCATATTCGAGTAACTGATCAACCGCGTCTGGTTTTCGAGCAAATAACACATCCTCAATCAGTTCCCGTAGTTGTGCGGGTATGTCGTCATAAAGCTGTATTTGTCCTGCGTTTACAATCCCCATATCCAACCCAGCTTTTATGGCGTGGTATAAGAAGACGCTGTTCATTGCATGTCGAACGGCGTTATTGCCTTTGAACGCGTAGCTCACATTGCTTATTCCCCCACTAGTGGCACAAAGTGGAAGGTGGTCTTTTATCCATTTTACAGCCCTTATGAAATCTGCTGCATAATGCTTTTGTTTTTCATCACCGGTACCAACGGCAAACACGTTTGGGTCGAAAATGATATTTTGAGGTAATACGCCAGCTGAGGTAAGAAGCTCATATGCGCGCTTAATGATTTGAATTTTGCGTTCGAAAGTTTCTGCTTGGCCGTGCTCATCCATAGCCATTACCACTATTGCAGCACCATATCGTTGGATTAACTTAGCTCGTCGTAAGAATTCTTCTGGGCCATCCTTGAGTGAAATGGAGTTAACAATTCCTTTGCCAGGTAGGCATTGGAGGCCCGATTCGATTACGTTCCAGCTAGAAGAATCGATCATTACTGGGACTTTTGCCACGGCGGGGTCGCTTAACGCGGTGTGGAGAAATTCTTGCATGACACGGGCACTGTCTATCATTGGGTCGTCTACGCATACGTCTATGATTTGAGCCCCATTTTCGACTTGTTGTCTGGCAATCCTGAGCGCGCCTTCGTAATCGCCTGATTTTATTAGACGGGCGAATTGGGCTGAGCCAGCTACATTAGTTCGCTCGCCGATATTAACAAATTGGCCCTCGATGAGTTCTAATGGTTCGAGTCCGCTCAGTGTAAGGCGCGTTTGTGGGGATATGGGTTTGGGCCTAGGGGATAGGTTCTTTACTGCTTCGGAAATTGCCTTGATGTGTGCCGGTGTGCTACCACAACATCCACCAACGATATTTAGTAAACCTTCCTTTGCGTATTCTGAGAGGGCGTGAGCCATCTGTTTTGGGTCAAGGGTATAGCGTCCTGTAATATCTGGTAAACCGGCATTAGGATAGCACATTGTATAACATGGAACGATGTTACTTAGTTCTTGCAGAAAGGGTCTCATTTGATCGGGTCCCATCCCACAGTTTAATCCAATTGCAAATGGCTCAGTATGCTGAATCGCATACCAAAAGGCTTTTAAGGTTTGCCCATTGAGTAAGCGGCCGGATTTATCTGAGACAGTTACAGAAAAGCATAGGGGGAGTTGGAGACCGCGTTCTGAGAAAACTTCGGTTGCGGCAAACGCTGCGGCCTTAGCATTAAGGGAGTCAAATATCGTTTCTATTAGGAGTAAGTCGACCCCGCCGTCGACTAACCCCAGAATTTGCTCCTTGTATGCCTCAACTAGTTCTTTGAATGTCACACTCCGCTGATGTGGTCGCTGAGGATCTGTGGCAATGGAAGCGGATTTATTAGTTGGGCCAATTGTCCCTGCAACAAAGATTGGTCGGTTAGCAGCTGATGCGACTTCTTTGGCAATGCGAGCGCCGGCTACGTTAATTTGATACACGAAGGCTTCGGTTCTGTAATCGGCTTGAGATATTCTGTTGGCATTAAATGTGTTCGTGCCAATAATGTCAGCGCCTGCGTCTACGTGTTGCTGATGTATAAGTTTTACAATATCAGGACGGGTTAGGTTGAGTATGTCGTTGTTTCCTTTGAGGGTTGAGGGATGAGTTGAAAAAATTTCTCCGTGGAAGTCGATTTCAGTCAGTCCCATTGCCTGGATCATCGTGCCTTTAGGGCCGTCCAGTAAGACAATTCTGGATTCGAGCAGAGCTTCTAGCTGCTCAAAAGACTTATGTTTTGGTAAGTTTTGATATAGGGGAGTACCCATTACTTTTTACATTTTACCATTAAGGGACCTGCAACTCAATCTCCCATTCACGTATTTTTAAATGTTTATATGATTGGAAAACAATTTAGGCAAAGAGCCAAAAGCTCTTTGCCTAGTAAGAGGGGTTCAACTTGTTCTTTTAGCCTTATCGCTGAGCACCGCGCCCAGGGCGTTCCTGTGGTGGCCCTACGCGTCGACCAGGTAAGCTATTAGGAGAAGCTGTGCCTCCTTCTTGTTGTGGGGGGCGTGGTCTGCGCTCGACCCTGGGTGGAACCTGGTTTGTCCCTTGTCGGGCTTGTTCATTGCCTCTCTGCCTTATTTGGCTGGAGAGTTGATCAAACTTAGTTTGTTGTTCGGGTGTTAATATTTCTTTGATTTTTTGATTCGTTTCGTTTCGGATTTCTTGGATCTTGGCTCGGCGTTGTTCTGGGGTGAGGTTTGTGTTTGTTCTGACTGACTGGAGTTTTTCTCTTTCTTGTTCGAGAATGGTCCGGATAAAGCGCTGTTGTTCTTCGCTGAGGTTGAGTTGTTGTGTCAGAAATTGAATTCTGTTGTTGATTGCAGGTCTGACTGCTTCACCCTGCCTTCGAAGCGTGGGTGGTGTTGGAGAATTAGTAGTTTTTTCGGTTTCGGTGGCTTGTTGGCCAAAGCCCATGCCTGTTAAAGTAGTCCAAACGATACCGACTGTTAATAATGCAATAGTTTTTTTCATAGCAGTTCTGTGCGACTTTGTTTCAAAAGAAGTAGACGATGGTGTTTGGGTTTTGGTTACAACGCCTTGGGCTATTTAGTCTTTGTTCTTTTGTGATGATTCGAATTCTTGTGCGGCGCGAATGATAGCATAGTAAGCTTTTTTGGGTTTATATTGGCGATCGAAGAGCAGTGGGTGATTATGTCGTCCTGGGACCGGGTTGTAATTCAGCCATGATTCGCCATCGGTTAAACCCCAGAAGGTTACTCGGGTGATAGTATCGTGGTGTTTTAGAAACACTTTAAACAATTCAGCATATCGTTGTGCTAGTGCATCCTGTTTTTCTTCGGGGAGGCCGTCGGGGTAAGGGTCTAATTCACGCCATCTTTGGGGGTCTGTGATTCGGATCGTTCTAATGTCCCCGCCTCCGAGGTGTCCTTCAACCCTTGGGAGAACATCGATATCGAGTTCTGTGATCATGACTTTGACGCCGAGTTTTTTGAAATCGTTAATAGTGTCTTCGATTTGTTGCAATGTGGGCCAATTCATTAGGTAATGGCCTTGCATACCGACTGCGTCTATGCGAATACCTTCTGCTTTTAGCGATTTGACTATTTCAATAGCACCTCGGCGTTTTGGTTCATTCTCAATTGAATAATCATTGTAATACAGTTCGGCCTCGGGGTCGGCTTCATGGGCGAATTTAAATGCTAGTTTGATGTAGTCAGGGCCAATGATTTCTAGCCACCGGCTTCTGCGTAGCTGCCCGTTTTCATTAAGTGCTTCATTAACGACATCCCATCCTTTGATTTTGCCCTTATATCGGCCGACTACGGTATGGATGTGATCACGCATACGTGCGATGAGGGTGTCCCTATCTACTTTTTCGCCTTTTTCGTTTTGGAACACCCATTGTGGGGTTTGATGGTGCCATACTAGAGTATGGCCAATAATAACCATGTTGTGCTTTAGTCCAAACTCCACAAACTTATCGGCCATGTCGAAGGTATAGGTATCTGGCGAAGGGTGCACAGATTGCCATTTAAGGACATTCTCAGGGCTAATTGAGTTAAAGTTGTTAGTGATTAACTGTACGGCCTTTTGGTCGGCTTCGGTGAATTGTCGTTCATTGACCGCGATGCCGATAAGGAACTGGCCGCGGAATGCGTCCTTTAGAGCCGGTGAAGGCGTATTGGTAGAGTTATTTGCTGTGCACGAGATGGTTGAGATCAGGAAAAAAGCCCAACAAAGTTGTCGTGTTATTTGGTAGTGGGATTTATTCGTTAGAGTCTGGAAGGCCATATCTTTTCCTCCTTTCCTCGAGTTCTCTTTGAATTTGTTCGTTAAGTTGCTTAGTTATAGGGTATTTATACAAGCAGGCGATGACGATTAACAGGAAAAATGCTGGGTAAAGACTGGTAGTTAAGCGGATACCGAGGAGGCTTAGAGAGGATTGGGCCACATTTGGTGCGTACTCGTGGAATTTGAGGATTAAGCCCAAGATAAGAGCCCCGAGGCTAAGTCCGAATTTCAAGGCAAAGATTATGGTTGCAAATACAACTCCAGTAATTCGTCTTCCGGTTTTCCATTCGCCGTAATCGGCTACGTCCGCGAACATGGCCCAAAGCAGTGGGATGGTGGGCCCGTAACATAGAGCACGCAGCCATTCGGTTATGTACGCTGCTACAACGCCTTCCCGCGGTATTAGTGCGAAGAGGCAAATTATAACGGTTGTAAGTATAAATCCTGCCAACGCAACGGCTCGTTTACCGAATCGCAAAGAAAGCCATGTCGCGCTGAACACGCCGATTAGGGTCACTAATTGGGCAGTTACTTGTTGGAAGCTGAAAGCAACGTCCCGTAGGTTACTGAGATCGGAGTTTAGGGTGAGTCCCAGGATTCCGAAAATCCCTCCCAGTGGGTGGCCTGGTCCGATTTTGGTAATACCGAACCAGTCAAGGAATTCGTACAGCTTTTGGCTATCGAGGTAATATTTGAAGTAGTAAATGCCGACGCCGCCCCGCAGGGATATCATTGTGAAATGTGCGAGTGTTAAGATAAACATTGCCAGCCATGGTCCATTTTTAGCTAGAGTACGGAAGTCTTCCGTAATGGACTTACTTTGCTTGGGGTCAGGTTGGATACGTTCGCGTGTGGTTAAGAAGGTTATTAGGAAGCAGATCAAACATACTAATGCCCAGATTCCCATTGTGGTTTGCCATCCTTTAGCTGAGTCCCCTTGGCCGAATTTTGCAACCAAGGGTAACGTTAATCCACCAACAAGCAATTGAGCGGTCATTGCTGCTACAAATCTGTACTGGGAGAGACGCGTGCGTTCTGCGCCGTCCCCAGTCATTACCCCGCTTAAAGCTGAGTAAGGGGTGTTATTTGCAGAGTAAATTGTCATTAGCAGCATGTTGGTGAGAATTGCGTAGATGATTTTACCTGTCAGGCTGAGGTCCGGTACGGTGAACGTTAATACCATGATGACAGCCCATGGTAAAGCCGTCCAAAGGACCCATGGCCGGAATTTGCCCCACCGTGTGTTGGTACGATCAGCGATTATTCCCATTAGCGGATCGAAAAACGCGTCCCAAAACCGCCCAATCATCAGGACTAACCCGGCTATAGCCGCAGGTAATCCAAAGGTGTCCGTATAAAAGTTTTGTTGGAAAAGGATCATCGTCATGAAGACGAAATTTGCGGCGGCGTCACCAAAGCTATAGCCAGCTTTTTCAATAAATGAGAGTCGATGGGAATTCGGTGTATTCATAGTACAGTGATTTTCGAGGTTCGCGGTTAGATTATGCGTAAAGTAGCGTGTAACATTTCGGGATCCCGTGAAGAATTACCAACCATGATTTCAAACTCGCCAGGTTCTACGCGATATCGCATATCAATGTCGTAAAAAGCTAGCTCTTCAGCGTGCAGTTCCAATTCTACAGTTTGTTTTTCTCCGGGTTTTAGGAACACCTTTTTAAATCCTTTTAATTCCATTATTGGGCGTGTTACGGAACTGAATTTGTCGCGGATATATAATTGGACTACTTCGTGGCCGGCGTATGGCCCTAAGTTTATGACGTCCACCAAAATTTTGGTAGTTCCGGTGTCTGAAATACGTTTCTTCGTGAGCCGGAGATTTTCGAATTTAAATTTGCTGTAGCTTAGGCCGTAGCCGAATGGGTACAGAGGTGATTCATCAGCGGCCAAGTACCCGCGCCTTGCTGAAGGTTTATGGCTATAATAGTGTGGGATGTGACCGACTGAGCGTGGGATTGTAATAGGCAGCTTACCCGATGGGTTAAATTTGCCGAAAATGACGTCTGCTACTGCGGTGCCGCTTGCTTGTCCAAGGTACCAGCATTCTAGTATGGCATTTGCGTGAGTAGCGAGGTAATTGATGGAGTGTGGGCGGCCATTGAACAGTACTACTATCAAAGGTTTACCTAGTGCGATTAAGGCCCGCGCCAGCTCCTCTTGTCGCCCCAGTAAATCTAAGGTTGCACAGTCGCCCATATGGTTACGCGACCATGCTTCGCGCGAAGTTTGTTCGTTTCCGCCAATCGCGAGTATGATAACGTCTGAATCTCTTGCTACCTCACACGCTTCTTTTATGAGTTTGTAGTCTTCTTCAGGGTCAGGGAATACCACACGGTCTTCGTTCCAAGACCCGCCAATAGTAATCTTACATCCTTCAGCGTAGACTACATCAGCCTTCTTGTCTAAAACGGACCTTACCCCTTCCAGGACAGTGATAAATCTGGGTGGGACCCCGCTGTAGCCACCGAGTAGTATCCGGTTTGCATTTGGGCCAATCACAGCCACTTTGCGCAAGCTAGACTTGTTTAGGGGTAATACACCATCGTTTTTAAGCATGATAATCGACTCTCTGGCTGCTTGAAGGGCTAACTCATGATGTGCATCGCATCCGTTTAACCGTACTGCTTCGTCGGGATCCACATAAGGGTTATCGAAGAGACCCATTTTAAATTTCCAATAAAGCATGGGGGCAACCAACTCGTCCAATTCAGCTTCCGTTAATAGACCTTTCCTGAGCAGGCTTTCAATATGGAGATAGCAGTCGGGTTCAGGTAGTTCAATATTGACCCCAGCCTTTATAGCAAGGAGGCATGCATGTGCTTTGTCGATGGCCACAAAATGGCCGTGGGTATCGGGCCGGTAATTGAGTTCCCAAATTGCGTAATAGTCGGATACCACATATCCTTTAAAACCCCATTCGCGGCGTAAGACATCTCGGAGTAACCAGCGATTTGCATGAGAAGGTACACCATCTATTTCGTTGTATGATGCCATAACGCTAATCGCGCTTGCTTTTTGTATGGCTTCTTTGAATGGGTACAGGAAAACTTCTCGGAGCATGCGCATTGGCACTTGGGCAGGTGCGCAGTTCATTCCTGATTCAGGGGTGCCGTGGGCTGCAAAGTGTTTAAGCGTGGCGATGAGTTTGGTGTGGTCTTTAAACGAGGCATCTCCTTGAAATCCTTTTACAGCAGCCACACCCATTTGAGCCACAAGGTATTGATCCTCGCCGAAAGTTTCTTCTACTCGTCCCCATCTAGGATCACGGACTACATCCACCACTGGTGTTAGCGCCTGGTGGGTTCCGCGGCTGCGGGCTTCGAGGGCCGTGATAGAATAAACCTTCTCAACGAGTTCGGTGTTGAAGGTTGATGCTAAAGCAATTGGTTGGGGGAAACTAGTGGCGCCGAGCGCCGCTAAACCATGCAGGCATTCCTCATGGAATACCACAGGAATTCCCAAGCGGGTCGACGTTAGGAAGAATTCCTGAATTTGGTTTGTTAATTCTGCATTTTCACGCGGAGGTTTGCCGCCGCCTGAGTCGCTTGGACGGGCCACCTGTCCAAGACCCTGCCATCGTTTAAACGCAGCCTTTGCTTTTTCTGGGTCGAATTCGCCTGCGTTGTTCAGAAGGGTTGTGCTTTTTTGCTGCCAAACACAAAGCATTTGGCCAATTTTTTCTTGCAATGTCATCCGCTTAAGGAGGTCGCGGACACGTTTTTCTGCGGGTGCGGCCGGATTTTTGTATATTGCAGGGGAGATTTGGCCTTGCTTCCCGGAACGCTTATTCGCCTTCTTCTGCATGTGGATTTTTTATCAAGTATGATGGGCATGTGCAAGTTTGGATTCAAAACAAAGTGTCCTGACGCCGGAATCGTTTTGCCAGTACATTGCGGGAGTTTATTGAAGGTTTTTAGGGAGGCACCTAGTGGGGATTTTGGCTGTGTAGCGATGAAGATGCAAAGCAAATTGGTACAAAATGTTTTACCACAGGTGAAAAAATGCGTTTAAGGGAGAGTTTGTTTAGCTTATTTTCTGGGGCATTAGAGCCGGGATTCGTGATCAGGATCTCTTGTGACGCATAGAAAGGGCTTGGCATGTACGTGTCGGGTGAGTATAAAGGAAAGCTCAAAACTGAATACTTTCAGTATTCTTATACACGGAAAAATCGGTAAAAAGCATATGGCGAAGGAGATTGCGATACTTGAGAAATATCGTCGGCAATATCAACCTAAATTGCCTCGAGTGTTTGCCGAGAACGGGGCGGCATTGGTTGCTGTTGAAGGACCACGGCTGGAGCCGGAATCTGATCGTGAGACGATAAAACAGTTATTCCCTCATACTTACGGCATGCCGGTTATCACATTTGAGAGGGGACAGCCGTATCGGCGCCCGATGAATGTGGGGGTAATTTTGTCGGGAGGACAAGCGCCGGGTGGACATAATGTAATTGCTGGATTGTTCGATGGTATAAAGAGTTTGGATCCCCGGAGCAAGTTATACGGATTCATAGGGGGGCCGATTGGCGTAATAAAGGGAAACTATAAAGAATTAACCGCGGAAATAGTAGACGAGTACCGTAATACAGGGGGGTTTGATATCATCGGTTCGGGCCGAGACAAGATTGAAAGCGCAGATCAGATGGAGGCAGCTTTAGAGACTTGTAAAAAGCTTGGGATTGAGGGGTTGGTGATTGTTGGTGGAGACGATTCAAATACAAATGCATGTGTAATGGCTGAGTATTACATGGCGAAGGGGGAGCCTTTAAAAGTTATTGGTGTGCCAAAAACAATCGATGGGGATTTGAAAAATAAGTACATTGAGACCTCGTTTGGTTTTGATACCGCAACAAAGGTCTATTCTGAATTGATTGGTAATGTGGCTCGAGACGCCAATTCGTCCCGGAAGTATTACCACTTTATAAAGTTGATGGGTCGGACAGCATCCCACATAACTCTTGAATGTGCTTTGCAGACGCATCCAAACATTGCTCTAATAGGCGAAGAAGCTGCGGCGAAGAAGCAAACGTTACGGGACATCGTTGAGTACATTGTTGATATCGTGGTTCGTAGAGCTGCGCTTGGGAAGAACTTTGGAATTGTTCTGATTCCGGAGGGAATTATTGAATTCCTTCCAGACGTAAAGGGGCTGATTAAGGAACTTAATGCACTTTTGGCCAGTGCCTCGGACCAGTTTGTGACATTGCATGCAGACGAGGATCGGATTGGGTTTGTTTGCGAAAGGCTAAGCCCCGGGGCAAAGCAGGGGTTTTGCATGCTACCCCGGGAAATCCAAGCACAGCTGTTGCTCGATAGAGACCCACATGGGAATGTCCAGGTTTCTCGGATTGAAAGTGAAAAGCTTATCGCACAACTAGTTGAAAGACGTTTAAAAGAGCTCAAATCCCAGGGCAAATTCAATGGTAAGTTTTCGTCGATGTGCCACTTCTTTGGATACGAAGGTCGGAGTTGTCAGCCCACAAATTTTGATGCCGATTATTGTTATAGCTTGGGTTATTGTGCAGCGGCTTTATTGGCAGCGGGGAAGACCGGATATATAGCTAACATCCGAGGTTTGAATAAACCGGCCTCTGAATGGCAGGCAGGCGGTGTACCATTGACTGCTATGCTAAATATTGAATTTAGGAAGGGTAAGAATGTTCCTGTGATCAAGAAGGCATTGGTAGATTTGAATGGTAAACCATTTGCTGAGTTCGCAGCTAACCGGGAACGCTGGGCGTTGGAGGAATGTTACTTGTATCCTGGGCCAATCCAGTACTTTGGCCCACCTGAGGTATGTGATAGGCCCCCCCGGACATTGGAGTTGGAGCTTGGGTAAAAGGTATCAATTCTAGGTTTTGAAATTTTCAGTAGTTCACTACGCGATCCACGAAAGGGTCTTTCCTATCGGGGAATTTTTCCCGGCGGAAGCGGAAGTTCGCGAAATTTTCGTTAGTGGGACTGCTTCGCAATGGGGGTTGAAATAAATGCGCACGGAAAGCGAATTGTGTGTGTCGGATTCTCGTGTAAGAAACTTAGTCCTTACGAGGCGTTCTGACATGAGAGAAAGCTGAGTTGGTAAGAGATTGGTTTTCGATTTTTACGGATAAAGCGCCGGGGTTAGACGTAGGACAAACAAGAGGAGAGGGGATGTCAATTTAGGGTTTTTTCACTGGCCTTTTGAACCCGGTTGGAAGCCAAAACTGACAATAAACTGGGATCCATTGGCATTCAGTTGATGCTAACTTGCTATATTTTTGTTTTTACGCAGCAGTGATTTGTTTTTTGTGATTTGGTTTTAGTGTTAGAGCTGGGTCAAATTTAGGTTTTTAGCGTTTTCTAGATAGGGATCCAGGTTGAGTTTTAGCATGGTTAAGTTTAGGTGCAGACAATTAGAAAGATTTTGATTGACTCTGATTGAATATGATCGTATTTGCGTAAATACAGTCATGGTGGAGAAGTCTCATGACAGATGTCTCGCAGCGCAGCGATGGGAACGGCTGCGGGCATTGCTGCGGCAGCGTAGGGTTGTCCGTGTAGATGATTTATGTAAAGAACTCGGTGCTTCTCCGGCTACAATTAGACGAGATTTAGCTCGGTTGGAGCGTCTCGGCGAAGTCCAGCGGGTACACGGTGGGGCTGTCCGGATTGAATCTCAAATTGAAGAACCCCTTTTTGATGACAAGGCTTCAGTAAACCGGGCAGTTAAGCAGCAGATAGCGAGGGCAGCGTTAGGCTATATAGAAAAGGGCGAAACTATCTATCTGGACGGGGGGAGTACAGTATTAGAATTAGCCCGGCAATTGCGGGAGTGGTTCAATATAACGGTTATCACTAATTCGCTCAGAGCAGCTTTAGAGTTAGCAAGTCAAGGTCCACGACTAATTTTGGTAGGCGGTGAGCTCCGGCGGTTAAGTCAGGCAATTGTAGGTCCACTTAGTCAGCATGTACTTTCCCAACTGAATGTCGACAAGGCGTTTATGGGTACGTTTGGTATGACCAAGGACGGTTTAAGCACTACGGATCCTGATGAAGCGTTTACCAAGCAGCTGGTAATGACTCGGGCGCGCCGTGTGATATTGCTAGCTGACAGTTCCAAGTTGGGACAAATTGCAATCGCTCATTCGGGCTCTTTCGAACAAGTGGATGTGCTAATTTCCGATGATGCCCTGGACAAGGATTTTGTTAGAGAGTTGGTAAAAAAAGGCGTCGAGGTCAAACTTGTAAAATCTAACCAACGATGAGCAACGCAAATCAATCAAGCATTGTTTATTTAAGTGATCGGCGGCCAAAGTTTGAGCCGTTTGAGTTATCGTTCCGGAATATCCCTTGTTATACATACAAGGGGAACTTGGGTTCGGAGCTAAAGGCGGGTACCCTTACACCCCAAGAGGCAGTGTGGATGTTTGAAGACATGTTAATGATTCGGGAGTTGGAAGAGATGATTGTGAAACTAAGATCGGGCGGGTACGACGCTTTGCCTGGGTTTGATTATCGTGGACCCACGCATGTCTCTGCAGGGCAGGAGGCTACCGCAGTGGGTGCGTGCTACGCAATCAGACCGGATGATAACATCACAAGCACACATCGGGGTCACGGCGAGAGCTTAGCTAAAGGCACATTTGCGATTCGGCATATGACGATCGAGCAATTGCGGGGCCGGGTACCCAATTGCAATTCGAATGATCGCGAAGAATTGGTCGAGGTAGCATTAGAAGAACACCTTTACAGAATGATCTGTGAGCTTTTTGGAAAGGAAGACGGGTATTGCAGAGGTCGTGGAGGAAGCATGCACATTGCAGACTTTACGGTGGGACATCTTGGAGCCAATGCAATTGTGGGCGGTGGTGTGCCTATAGCTACGGGTGCAGCAATGGCTATCCGATATTTGCGTAAAGATAACGTTGTATGTTGTTTCGCTGGGGATGGTGCGTATGCTAATGGGGTTGTTTTGGAATCACTAAACTGGGCTTGCCAAGCGCAATTTACAAATCATTTAGCGGGTGATCATAAGTATGGTTTACCGATCATATTTCTAATTGTGAACAACCATTATGGCATGACTCACCGGACTGACGATGAAGTTATGGGGGTAGATCACCTTGCGCGGCGGGGAGCGGGGTTTGCCAATAACAACATGCACGCAGAGTTGGTAAATGGTATGGATGTGTTGGCTGTGCGAGACGCGGTGAGACGGGCCGCGCGTATTTGCCGAGCTGGGCAGGGGCCTGTACTCCTTGAAGTTGATACATACAGATACTGGGGACATTCGTTGAGCGATCCACGGATTGAGTATCGAACCAAGGAGGAAGAAGCAGCTTGGCGGGCGATCGATCCAATTGAGACATTTAAGAAACAACTATTGGAATCTGGAATCTTAACAGAGCCTGAGATCGAAAAAATTCAGAAACGTGTACGCGAGCGAAATGCACGGGCTGCTCAGCGGGCTGCAGCCTCACCCGATCCGAAACCGGAAGATGTCGTAAAATATATTTACACAAATACACGTGCTGATGAAGTGCCACCAGAGTTTAGGAATCCGAAGGTCTGGACGCCTTTAGTGATTAAGCGGACAGATGGACAGATAACGTATCGAGATGCGATTAAGGAGGCGCTTTATGAGGAAATGAAACGGGACGCTCGTGTAATATTATATGGTGAAGACGTGGCAGAGTATGGGGGAGCCTTCAAGGTAACCAAAGGATTACTTGAGGCTTTTGGACGGGATCGCGTGTTTAATACCCCGATAAGCGAAGCTTGTATATGTGGCACCGCGGTGGGGGCTGCAATGCGAGGTCTGCGTCCAGTGGTCGAGCTTATGTATATGGATTTTGCGTTAATGGCCTCGGATCAAATTGGCAATCAGGCAGCAAAATGGCATTACATGAGCGGTGGTATGGTGGAGATTCCCCTTGTGATAAGGGCATCTGTAGGGGCTGGTAAAGGTTACGGTGGACAGCATAGCCAAACCTTGGAATCGATCTTTTGCCATATCCCAGGGCTATACGTTGTGTATCCTGCTACACCGTATGACGCTAAAGGGCTGTTGAAGTCAGCCATCCGCGATAACAATCCAGTGTTATATGTGGAGTCACAAGCATTATATGGCTTGAAGGGGTATGTACCAGAAGAGGAATACTTGGTCCCCATAGGAGTGGCAGATATAAAGCGAGAAGGGGAGGATTTAACTTTTGTTGCGTGGGGGCCTGCAGTGCATGATTGTCTAAATGCTGCGGCACGATTGGAAAAGGAACGGGGCGTTAGGGCAGAGGTTGTTGATATTCGTTCCTTAGTTCCATTGGACATCGATACTATAATCCGATCGGTCCAGAAAACAGGCAGGTGTATAGTCGCGAGCCAGGCTGTCCATATAGGTAGTTACACAGCAGAGATTGCTTCTACGATAATGGAAAAGGCATTTGATTACTTAGATGCTCCTGTGATTCGAGTTGGGGCAAAGAATGGTATTGCACCACAGTCTCATGTGCTCGAGGCAGAATTTCTGCCAGACGTAGATGATTTAATCGAGGCTGCTAGCCGGATTCTGTAACTGACTAAGGAGGCAACGCATATGGCCAAGCCAATAATGATGCCTAAGTTTGGTCAAATGACTGAAGTGAGTACGATCGTGGAGTGGAAAAAGAAAGAGGGTGATCGCGTTTCTCGTGGTGATGTTTTGTTTACCGTAGAGACTGACAAGTCTGTAATGGAGGTAGAAGCGTTTGTTGAAGGGGTGTTGTTGAAAATAGTAGTACCAGCAGGAGTGAGTGTTCCAGTGAACACGATTGTGGGGTTTATTGGGGAGCCGGGTGAGCCTGTGCCAGATATTAAACCCATGGGAGCAGATTCTCCGCAGCCAAAGGAAGTGCTACACAAAAAAGAAACAGCGTATGTGATGGCCGATTCTGCACAAGCAAAGGTGGTGGGGACAGGTGGCTTGGTTGCACCGCAACCTACGCTAACTACGAGTGGGCAGGTGGAAACCCCGCCTGCCGTGGGTGTAAGTCCACGCGCACGTGCACTCGCACGAAGACTGGCTATTGATGTTTCTAAAGTAAAAGGTTCTGGCCCGGGTGGAAGAGTAACGGAGAAGGACGTGTTGGGATATGTTAGAGACCGTGGGTATAACATTTTAAAGATCACGCCTGCTGCTTTGGAGTTAGCAAGGCGTGAAGGAATAGATGTCTTGGAAGTGATTGGTACTGGCTCTGGTGGGAGGATTACTGTGGAGGATGTAAGGCGAGCTATAGCGGAAAAACCACAGCCCCTTAGTCGAATGCGCCAGACTATAGCTGCTCGGTTAACACAAAGTTTCACTACCCAGCCGCATTTTTATGTAACAGTCGGAGTGGATGTGACTGATCTGATAGAATTCCGGAATAAAATTAAATCCCAGGGGGCACCGTATACGGTTACTGATTTTATAATCCAGGCGGTGGTGGTCGCGCTTCAGGAGTTTCCTGAGGTAAATAGTAGCACGGACGGACATACTGTGCGAAGGCATCAACACGTGAACATTGGATTAGCAGTGGCTGTAGAGGGCGGATTGGTCGTGCCAGTAATTCGGTGCGCTGAGTCCAAGAGCATGTATGAAATCGCGATGGAGGCGAAACGATTGGCAGAGAAGGCGCGCCTTGGGAAGCTCACTCCAGATGAAATGAGCGGCGGGACATTTACCATCTCGAATCTCGGAATGCATAATGTGGATGTATTTCATGCGATAATCAACACGGGGGAGGGTGCGATATTAGCAGTGGCAAGTGCGAAACTACAACCCGCAGTCAAAGATGGTCAGATTGTGCCTCGGTGGTTAATGAATCTTACATTGTCTGGGGACCATCGCTTAATTGACGGGGTAACAGGTGCGAGGTTTGTCAATGCGATAAGATCCAAACTCGAAGATATTTCCCTTTGGCAAAGATTATGTGTGTGGTAAAGGTTTAAAAGTTCTGAAAGTGCTATGGATGTGTATGATATTGTTGTGATAGGCGCTGGCCCGGGTGGATACCCGGCAGCGATTCGTGCTGCACAGCTAGGCGCAAAAGTCGCCATAGTTGAGCGGGAATATTTTGGTGGAACGTGTTTAAACTGGGGTTGTATCCCCACAAAGGTTTTTGCTGGGGTGGCCTCACTAGTGCATCAAGTTAGACACAAGTGCAATACTGGCATCCGAGTTCAAGGGATTGAGGTAGATTACCCCGCTTTGTTTCAGCATAAGGAACGGGTTGTACACCAATTGCGAAATGGTGTGAAACAATTGCTCCAGGCACATGGGGTAAATATTGTGACAGGGAATGGAAGATTTGTGGATCCACATACAATTGAGGTTCAATCTGAGGGCCAACGAACGTGTTTGAGTGCGAAGCGTGTGGTAATTGCCACAGGCTCGACTTCGCTTATACCACCACAGATTCCTCAGCATGAGCGGATTGTGGATAGTCGCGGCTTCTTGGCACTTCAGCAACTGCCAACTTCATTGCTTGTGATTGGAGGAGGGTATATTGGATGTGAATTGGCGTGTATTGCTGCAGTTGCCGGTGTGCGAGTTACCATCGTGGAAATGTTGGACGATGTGTTGACGATTTTGGATCCAGATGTGCGGCGGGAGGTAAGATCGTTCATGGAAAACAAACTTGGGATAAAGATTATCACTGGTACAAAGATTGAGGAATTGGATGTGCATGGTACTGAGGTTCGCGTTAAGACTGGTAACGGGGAGGTAGTGACTGACATGGTACTTGTGGCAACTGGGAGGAAACCAGTCACAGATGGATTGGGCGTTGAGAAAGCCGGGGTAAAGACAGATGAACGTGGTTTTGTAATAGTAGATGACTATGGCCGTACTAATGTAGGTAACATCTATGCAGTGGGAGATGTAACAGGTCGAATGCAGCTAGCGCATTATGCTACGTCGCAGGGTTTGACCGTGGCAGAAAACGCTTGCAAACTAACGCTGCAGCGGTTTGAGACGGTGGTGCCTTCAGTGATTTTTACTATTCCTGAAGCAGCGTCGGTTGGGTTAACCGAAACAATGGCTAAAGCCGAAGGACGCGATATCCAGATAGCAAAATTCCGGTTTGGGGGACTAGGTCGTGCAGTTGCTGCAGCTGAAACTATGGGGTTTGTAAAACTCATTACTGATCCAGGAACAGATCAATTATTAGGGGCAGCAGTAGTAGGGCCTCATGCCACTGAGTTAATCGCGGAACTAACCGTAGCAGTTCGAGCTGAGATAACAGCCAAGGAATTGGCGGGTACTATTCATGCCCATCCTACATTTAGCGAGGCTTGGATGGAGGCTGCTCATGCTGTGCATGGTCTTTGTGTGCACGCCCCTCCCAAGAAGCGCTAGTACTTTGTTAGGGATGGGGGAACTTGTTATGTAAGAGGCGTGTTTACTTTTCTCCTCTTTAATTGCTTTGGGAGAAGAAATTCAGTACGAAATAAGGGTTTGCATCGCTGAAAACGCAATAACTCACTGGTTTAGTGTATTGGTTTCGGCACAATAAAGGTTTACTGATTACCATCCACGAAGAAAAGGCAACGCAAATTTGGAGAACGCGGACTGATGGGGAAAAGAAAGCTTCCAACCTTACCCATCTTGGCCCCGTTTTAGGATTACCCACTAATATGCGGAATTGTAGTTACAGGTGGTGTTTGTGATTATTGAGGAGATAAGAGGTGTCGGGGCCTCCAGTTTATTGGGTGAATAATGACAGATCACTATGCGGGATTTGCAGCCCGGATTTGAGTTGTTTACTGCAAGATCCTACGCACATTTGTAGTTTATTTTTTCCGTGTGGAGAAGTGGAGTTCGAGATTAGGCCGCGTTTTGAATATGGAATAAGGGCTTATGATCTCATGGCTGTTGAACAAGCTTCTCCCGAAGTCTTAGTATCGTCAATGAGCGTGCAGGGAACTTGTGTACGAAATTGGTATTTACATTTGTAACTATGACTCTAACGGGGACTACGTTTGTGGGGTTTTCGAGCGTATTTTCTGCGAGTGGATCTTGTGCAGTAAGTACCCAGCCGTGTGCTATTGGGCCAAGTTCCTTGGAACCATTGATGTTTATTGAAGTATGCAAGTCGTGGGCAGAGACGTTAACGGCTTTCAAAATAATTTCTTTTGCCTCTTCATCGTATGTGGAAGATGCAAGGAATGGAGCACTCTTCGGGTACGTGGCATCGTGAATAAGTTTATTATCGAGGTAACAGCGAATGCGGTCGCCGTTAAGCTCAACTCGGATGTCGTACCATCGATTTGCAAGGATGGATCCGCGTACGGGTTCTCCAATGATTGATTTGCCGCCGTACTCGCAGTGTTCTATTGCATGTTGGGTGTTGTTCCAGCCCCCGATATTCCACCAAGTCCAATTGTTGTCATCCTGCCAATTGAATATGATCAAGAAGCCTTCGCTGCCATGGAGTTTTTTGGCTTTAAGAGTAATGGTGTAATTGCTCCAATTTGTTTGTCCAGTGGTGCTGCGGCAGTCCGTAATCAGGTTGGTTTGGCGGTACACACCGTTTGTGGCGATCCAAGTGCCATTAAAAACCTTCCATTCGGAGGCCCCTTTGGAAAAGTCACTTTGATATAATACCACTCCGTTGCTAATCACGGTTACGTTTGTGTATTCCACTGCTGTGTTCCAGGAGCCGAGCCCGATTGCACCATAGGGTGGCGGGTTTGTGAATTCGGCGACCACTTTGACGGACGTGGGCAGAACCACATGGCCTCTGTTTTGTGAGAAGAGCATTTGGACATAATATGATGGGGTACCCACAACACGGTGGTTATCGAAATATATTAGGTCGGGGTTCCAAACCTTAGCGTTTACGTTTGCAAATAGTGGTGCATAAGCGGCCATGATAACTACATCGGAATTGCGTTCTAAGCCAGTCATGAATGCGGCTTCTGCAAGCGCGGCTATGAGGTTTCCAATCCCACATCCTGAAGTAACAGCGTATTCCCCAACGAAGACCTTCGGCCCAGAGCGATTGTAGGAGTCATACTTTGTGGCATTGTTGATGAAAAAGGCAGGGGAGTTGTAGTAATGTTCATCTCTTATTTCGACGGGTCTAGACGTTGGTATGCCGCCCCAATCGCATGCAATAATTTTGACATCGGGGTAGCGTGATTTGATTGCATCATAAAAGAGAGCGTACCGTTCATTATAGGCTGGGCCGCCATTTTCGTTTCCTATTTGGATGTATTTGAGGTTGAAAGGTTCAGGATGTCCATTTGCGGCCCTAAGAGCGCCCCAGTATGAATTAGTGGGACCGTTGGCGTATTCGATCGCATCTAAAGCCGCTTGCACGTATGGCCCCATTTTATCGAGTGGGACGACTTCATTGTGGGACATTCCGCAGTTAATAACAAATAATGGTTCAGCTCCGAGGTCTTCGCACATTTGTAGGTATTCATGGTACCCTAAGCCGTCTGATGAATAGTAGCCCCAAACATCGTTAAGGTGACCTCGTCGTTCAGCAATGTCACCTATGGTATTTTTCCAGTTGAAAGCATTGCTTAAATAGTGCCCTTCAACATAGCAGCCACCAGGGAATCGGACAAAGGATGGTTTCAAGTTAAGCAACATTTGAGCAAGGTCTCGTCGCAGTCCGTTTGTCCGATTGTTAAATGTGTTTTCGGGGAACAGAGAAACCACATCTAGCCAGACTGTTCCTGGCTGATTAATTGATAGGGTTAAGGCTGCGTTTGTTGAAGTTGCTGAGGGTTGCAATACGGCCTCGAATTTTTGCCAGTTTGTAGTCAATCCTGTTAGAGTGCGTTGGGCATACACCTCAGAACCATTTGCTGATTGAAGCTGTACAATGATGCCGCCTATAAAATCTGGACTACATCGTGCATGAAATCTCAGTTTGTACCTTTGCCCGCTTTCGATATACATCCCCCAGTAACCATTGTTTGAAATACCGACCTGTCCATCACCGCCTGGATTTCTAACTAATTTGATCGAGGTTGGGTTTTCGGAGTTGAGGGGATTTGTGGTCTCTAACTGCCAATGACCGCTAGCTTGGCCAGTCATATAAAACGACCAGCCATTGGTCCCGCTTGGTGCTTCAAATGAACGATTTTTCACCATTTCCGCATACAAACCACCCTCTCCAGCATGATTTATCTCTTCGAAAAAGATTCCCCATAATGTCGGCGGAATCCGGTGTTTAGGTTGATCGCGCTGGATTGAAACTAGTGCGTCGATGTTGTTAGTGATTTCACGGGCAGTAACTATGGCTGCTACGGAAACTGTCAAAGTAAGTGCTAGGATCCCACTGGGGAGGTGGATCTTAGACGCGTTTAAAGTGTAGTTAAACAGATTGATTCCTTTCATATTACCATAGTCGGTTTTCCGTTGATAAAGATGGCCAGCCGTTGGCATCCCAGTCCAGCTTAAAAACAGCCAGGGTTGGACGCCCCTCTTTTGTTCTGTCGTAAAAATGGATGGATAGATACTCGCCGCCCGGCTCATTAAGGATGGCGACATGCCCTGGCCCGACCAGGTCATTCATTGACCCTAGCAAGAGCGTGCCACCTCGATTTAGCATTGGTTGTCCATGAGCGTCTACATATGGGCCAGTGATTTCTCTACTCCGGCCGACTCTAATATTGTAGGTGCTTAGCGCTCCTCGGCAGCAAGTATCCCAGTTGACAAACAGGTAATACCAATCCCCACGACGGTAAATGTAAGGGGCTTCAATTGCTGGATGCCATGCGAGTGAATAGATGGGAGAATTGGAGTAAATCCGCAGGCCTGTCTCAGGACTAAGTTCGATCATTTTTATCCCGCTCCAAAATGATCCAAATACTAACCATAGGCGTTGATGTTCGTCTAAAAGGACTGCGGGATCAATCGCGTTGTAATTGTCTTTGAAAGTAGAGGATATTACTGGGCCACAGTCTACCCAGCAATAGTCGGGGTCGTTCGGGTCGAGTGTTTTGTTAGATGCGAGGCCAATGGCTGAGGTGTTTTTACCGAAAATGGACACAGAATAATAGAGGAGGTATTTACCGTTGAGGTATATAATGTCTGGCGCCCAGAAGTGGCCTCGATTTCCGGGTATAAGATTCGTTGTCCAGGCTGGCGGTGCTTTAAAAACCGGAGGACCTGGAATCCAGGTTGCCAGGTCTTGGGATTTGTAGGATTTTATTCCAAAGCCTGTCCCAAAAACCCAGTAAGTGTCTTTGCATCGTATAATAGTTGAAGGGTCATGGATCTGAGGCCAGGATTTTATTTCCGAATGTTGTTCCTGTGCTTCGGAGGGGAAGGTTTGCTGAGCATGGCTGGTTGTCAAGGAAATCAAAAGTATGGGGAGGAGATCTAAAACGAATGATCGACGAACATTTTGACTGGGCAGAAGAAGACATGACGTGAAACGTTGAAAATAATCACTCATTTTGGAAAGTCTTTGGTTTAGCGTAAGATGGTTAGCGTTCATTTTGGTTTTCCTAATTTAATCTGACAAGACGGAAGAATTCAGCGTGATTTGTGGGCGTGATTTTTATCACGTGCATGCCATTGCTGTCGAAGGTTGGAAACATTACGGTGCCGTTTTCGAGTGCGCCCAAACTTTCTAAACGCAACAAAGCAAAATTGTCAATCGCTTCCCAACTCAGAAAAAGGGTTGGGGGTGACCATAAATACTTGAGGTTTGAGATGGGTAGCATGTAGCTGCTTGCTGGAAAGCTACAAAGGAACACGCTATCTAGAAACCCGTTGTAATAGGGATCGGCTACAAATTGACTCCTCCCAAGGTAATTTCGCAGACCTTTAGTGTCCTCGGGGAGTAAATAAAATGCGTTGTTTACGGCAACTAGCTCGCCGTCAATATACAACAGGGCTTCCCGACCGGTGAAAATAGCAGCAATGTGGACCCATTTGTTTGTGGGACATGGTGAAGGTGATTCAACGGCGTACTCTTCTCCGGGACCGTTAATGGTAGCAGCCACGCGGATCTTACCCGAACTAGCAAGTGGTGTGATATATGTGTATCTTGTTGTGTTACTGCCGAAATCAATAATGCGCTCCCAGGTTTGGGTGCTTAAACGGTTTATCCAGGCACTAAAGGTTTTCATTTGGCTCACAGTCATTGGCAATGCAGCATACTGTAGGAAGGCTGAGTTGAGTCGGAGTACATGCCCCCTGTATATGAGATTGGTAGAGTAAGCACCTCTGTAAAGTGTTCCATTGTAGCCATTAATGATTTCCTTAGCTCCTTCATCAAATGGGTAAAAGGCTGTCCAGTAGTGGTTTGTAGTTAGAGGGAGCACAACCGAGTTAGTAGAAGCACGAGCTAACTTATCTTTGGCGACAAAAGAGATTCGGATCCAACCGACAGTGTCAATATTAGGCGGGAAAGTAAAGTATCCGGATTGTTCTCCTTGGATCGGTCCCCAAATTAAGTTTGTTTCGTTGCTAGTAAAGTGCTCCGCCCACCAGGTAAGGTTAGATGGAGGAATAAGATTACCATTTGAGTCAATGGCTAAACCAGAGAAGTGAATGACTCCACCCGGTTTTACCTGAGTATTGTTTGCAGGAAAGGTAATAAATGGTTTTGGATTCTGGATTTCAGCGTGTGTAAGGGCCCAACCATAAATTAGGACTGAAGCTATTTCCCCTTTAAAGAATGGGTCGACCTCGAATTGACTGCGACCTAACCAAACATTAGTAGGGGCTATGTCGGCTAAGGAAAAAGGAATTGGGGTTGATGTGACCAAAGTGCCATTTGTGTAAAGAAGACCTTGGTCTCCAGTCAGAACAACAGCCACTTGTAACCACGCATTTGTTGGTATTGGAGCTGCCGTTTCTAGAATGCGCTCCCCTTGAATTCCGTTTGTTGTTATTGCGAAGCGTAACCGACCTGTGGATGCCTTCGGAGTGAGGAATGCATATTTAGAGGTTCCGCGCCCAAAATCAAACACGCGTTCCCAGAAGTTAGTGCCTTGCCAACGGAATGTAACAATAATTGTCGCGCTGTTACCAACGCCAATGGGTAGGTTTATGTATTGGCTTGTTCCGTTTAAACGTACAGTGGACCCCTTATTAGGGGATATGAGTCTTGTTGGGCGGTTGACCATTAACCCAGAGTACTGGCCATACAAATCTCTTGCGGAGTCGTCAAATGTGTAAGCAGCAACCCATTTATTAGTGAAAGTAGGCCATCCGTCTTCGGTCCAGTGTAGAGGGCGTATATCTAACTGGGGGGATCCATTTGCATCTGCATCATAGAAGTGATATGAAAACCATTCATTGGTGCCGTCAGAGAATATGCTTATATGACCTGGGCCAATGAATTTACCCGAGCTTTTAAGAAAGAGGGTTCCTCCCCTGTTTCGCATATCAACCCCGTTTTTGTCAATGTAGGGCCCGGTTATTGAAGTAGCTCGGCCAACACGAATATGGTATGTACTATCAACTCCTGAACAACAACTACCCCAGTTTACGAACAAGTAGTAAAACGGACCACGTCTAAAAATAAAAGGGGCTTCAATTGATGTATTAAAGGCTAAGTGGTAAATAGGTGAGTTGTTGCTGATCCGCAAGCCTGTAACCGGATTTAGTTGGACTAGGTATATCCCGTTCCAGTAAGACCCAAATGCAAGCCACATATTTCCCTGATCGTCGAATTCAACGGCTGGGTCTATGCAATTATAGGGATCGCCGTTTGTGGAGGTTATTACTGGGCCGAGGTCAACCCACCTGTAGGATGGGGATAAAGGGTCGATGGTTTGGTTAGTGGCCAAACCAATTGCTGATACTTGGCTTCCCCATGTAGAGACGGCATAGTATAGGAGGAAACGGTTGCTAACTTGGATTACTTCTGGTGCCCAAAAAATACCAGTAAAGCCAGGGACATAGTTAGTTGTCCAGCTTGGGGGAGAAGATGGAAATACAGAACCGCCAGATTGCCAAACAATCCCATCTTCAGACCATTTGAAAATGATTCCAGGTCCTGTACCAAATACGTACCAACGGTTATTGCATTTAATGATTCGCGACGGGTCGTGGATGCTAACACAGCCACGCAAATTGTATGCGTCGGCCCAAGACGGATAAAACGATAGAATTTCTAGAAAAAAAGCTAGTAGCGCACAGATAAGAGTCATCGCAGTTTGGCGTAATTAAAACTTTGAATCCTCTGATAAGTCTACTTGGTGTGGTAAAGCAGACAACTCTAATTGTTCGTTCAAAAGACGTTGCTTTGGTGGTTTTGACGTACCAAGATTTCTAGCATGTTAGGAACACCGATTGCGGCCAAACGTACAATTTCCTGAAACCGGTTTGTGTATTTGGTTTCGCTTCCCTCAGTGTGTAGATGCTTTCCAGTGAAAAACAGGCGTCTCCAAATTCAATTTTCCTCCGGTTGAGGGCGATTAAGGATGAATAACAAATCGAATTGAATACCAAGTCCATGGAGGACTGAGAAACAGTGGTTTCAGTATGACAAGCTTTTTCTGTTTGGCGGAGTGTGCCTGCATGGGGAAAAATTATTCTGCTTGCTAAGTGCCGAGATTGTTTTAGCCTTGTGTTTTGGAAAGTGGTAAATTTGTAATTGGTTAATCTCTTTGAGGAGCAAATGACGGCCGCTGGAAAGCTTTTTATGCTGGGTTGGATTGGCTTAACAGAAGCGTTACTCCAGAACACAGTGTGTCCTCCGCGCTCTACTCAACCGCAAAACATTGTTTGTAAAATATGCTTGGGAGTTAGGCTGGAAAAGTGTTTATAACCGGATACCCATCTTTTTTGCGTGAGCCTGTTAAAATATGTCCTTTCTTTCTCCTTCTTAGCAGTAGTTGTTTTAGATTAGTTGTTCACTTTGTGAAGGCGCCAGCTAGGTGGGTTGATCTTATTTCTTAAGTAGAAGTATTTCTCCGTCACCTTTTATTAAAGGAGAGATTCACTTTCTCGCTATGTTTGGGCAACAGTCAATGACCTTTTATGGAATTAGAAGGGTTACTACTTTGCCCACTGAATCGTCTGGCCCCCAAAATTTTCAGGCCCTGGAATTTTTGTGGCTTGAGCAGATAACGATCTCTGGAGCTTAAAGAACTTATTTTTTACCACCAGAATACGGGCGCGCCACTTGCATTATCACGGTTTACCATATCTTGGAATTTACGCCAAGTTCCGCTACCATCTAACATCACCAGGTTACCGCCCGCGGGGATTTTGCCTGCCATGTGCGGGGTGTTATGAGGCTCACTCCACCCACCTCTGATTCCTTTGTATTGGTAAGTTAACCTAATAGTCCAATTAGTATTGTTTTGTCCAGGTTGAGAGATAGTGGCATCAGCCCAGAGAACTCGCTCGTTTGGTTTGGGAGGGGGCATTGTTACCCTTGTTCGTGGGTCATAAATTGCATGTCCAATTATATTTGTATTATAATTGGTCGGGTTAATCCCGGGTGTTCCGGGGAATGTGAGTGCATACCCAACCACTCGGAAGTTGGGGAGCGCGAAGTTCCACAGAGCATCACTATCTTGCTCGGGGAAAGAAGGGCAATATAGGATTTTGCGTTTCGTGCCCTGGGCAGTCAAAAGGTCAGCCACCTCTACGCGCAAGTCCCATGGCCAGTTGCCCCCCGCGTTGTTAGGGAGTTTGAAATTATAATCGTTCGCATACATTTGGGTTGAAAGCCCTAATTGTTTTATGTTGTTAAGGCATGCAATTCTTTTTGCTTTTTCTTTCGCTTTGCCTAGCACTGGGAGCAAAAGAGCAGCTAGGATGGCAATGATCGCGATCACGACTAAGAGTTCGATTAATGTAAATGCTTTTTGCCGGCTTAGCGATTTCATACGCGCATTTTTTTCATTATTAATTTATTGATTAGCGACAGTAAATCAACGCCATTTTGCGCAAAAAAACCGCCAATTTGCGTCTTCTGCCTTTATGAAAGGGTTTTCCCGAATTTTTTGCGATATGCTAGTGGGGTAAGGCCTTTAATTGATTTGAAATATCGGGCGAAATGCTGGGCGTCTTCGAATCCAAGACATTCGGCAATTTTGGCTATGGGCAGGTTCGTTTCAACGAGCATATTAGCGATTTTTTCGCCTCGGACGTATTTAAGTTCGGCGAGGATGGAGTGCCCTAATTCTGTTCGGAAGCGTTTTTCGAGGTTCCTTCGGGAAATTCCAGCTGCTTGTACCACATCGGAAACACTTATTTTTGCATGCCAGCCGGTGTCGCGGATAAAACGGAGGGCTTTAGCCACAAATTGATCTGAGGCTGCTACAAAGTCTGTGGACCTGCGGACCACTATATGTGTTGCGGGGGCAATTATACGGGCGTTTGGAGGGGAAAGACGTTGCATAAGCGCTTGGAGGGCAGCTGCAGCTTCAGTTCCGGCCCGGAAGAAGTTTACGGCTACCGAGGAAAGTGGGGGATCGGTCAATCCGCATACTACCTCATCGTTATCCACCCCAATGATCCCTACTTCGTCGGGTACTGCTATGCCACACAATTTACAGGCTTCGGCTACTTGTTGTGCACGATCATCGTTGCATGCCATAATGCCTATAGGTTTAGGGAGTTTTTTGAGCCACTTACAGAGGGCGTTAATTGCAGCTGTCCTACTGTAATGAGGATGTGGAAATTGATCGAAGAAATCGTAATATTTGTGGCCTGCCTCTTTGACTTTGGCAAAAAACGCTTGGCGGCGGAGAATAGACCATGGCGGTTCGTAGCCTTGGCCCATCATAATTCCGCAATACCCGAAATTTTTAAATCCGCATTCCAATAGGTGTTCAGCAGCCATTTTTCCTATTTTTTCTGAGTCAGTTATTACATTTACAAAATTGGGGATTTCAGGTCTTTTATGGCCAATTATCACAAGAGGGACTTTTAATTTCATTACCTCGTCAAGATTCTCCGTGTCCCGGAGAATTACTCCGTCGGGTTTAAATTCTTTCAACCTGCCGTAGACCTTTTCTAATCCACCGGGTTCCCATAGGAATGACCATGGTCCGTGGTGCCGGGCGTACTCAGCAATACCCAATAACAATGCACGGCCGGATGCTCTCGAAGATTCTATTAACAGTAGGACCTTGGGAATTTTCTGCATTTTCTCCATTCAGAGTGAGTTAGGTACGGCTACGGTGAAACACGGCTTTGTGTAAATGCATGGCAGCAGTCCAACTCGGCAGAATTATAGCTTTCCAAACACCGAAAGCAAATTTGGAAGATTTCGTATTTTTTAGGGTAGGGACTTTAAAACTTTAAGATGATTCTGTACACTTAAGGCATGATTGAAGGGCAGCAAAAGAAAGAAAATCACGGTGGAGCGCAGGCAAGCACTACTGAGAGACTCCGTAGGATCCCATTGGCTGGGTTACGGATTGTACTAACCCAGCCGCGGGCCCTTATGGAAGAAATTAGGGCGCCGCTATTGGAAATGGGGGCGGAAGTTATACAGATACCGATCATACGAGTAGAACCTCCAAAGAGTTATGATGATCTTGATGATGTGATAATGGGGTTAAACTCATATGACTGGTTGGTGTTTACAGAACCGCTTGGGGTAGAAATTTTCTTTGATCGGTTTTTCTCAAGGTTTGAGGACTTGCGTGACCTAGGGCCGGTTAGGATAGCAGCAGTAGGGCCTACTACTGTAAAAAAAGTTCAGGCATTACATTTAAAGGTGGATGTGGAACCCGAAGACGATTTGGGGTCTGTGGTAGCGGCAGCGCTGGATAAGTACCAAAACATAGTAAATCTAAAAGTTTGTATTTTGCGGGGTGAGACGGCTGATGTTGAGTTGCCCAAGGCTATAGAGCAATTGGGGGCCATTGTTGATGATGTGTATTGTTATCGGTATGTGGGTGAGGAAGATTTACCTGAGGATGCGGTAAAAAGCTTGGAAGAGGATGGTGCTGATTGGATCGTATTTGGTTTTCCAGCGGCAGTGGAATTTTTCCATGCGAAGTTTGATCTCCATGCAGTTTTAAAGAGGTTTCCGTCCACCCGTATAGCCACTTTAAATCCTGCTGTGACTAGAGCTGTGAAAGCCTTGGGAGTTGAACCTACACTTGAGGCGCCAAAGCGAACTATTGAAAGTTTGGTGGGTTCTATCAAACGGGTTACTCATGGACGCAAGAAGGCTTGGGAAGAACGCAAGAAAGAAGGAGAGCAAAACCACTAAGGCCTTGGGGTGGAATAATTTGGGAGCGGTAGATTTATTTTGCATGGAAAGGTTTATTCCTGCAAAACATGGGAAAACGATTAATAGGACTTTTGACAGATCTGTTCCCAGTATGGGTAATTATAGCTGGTGGAGTGGCGATTTTTCATCCACCGCTTTTCACTTGGTTTCATGGCCCCTTGATTACATGGGGGTTGGCAATAATTATGTTGGGGATGGGGGTCACGTTGACGGAAGAGGATTTTGTGAGGGTATTGAAAAGGCCTGGACCCGTTTTCCTAGGGTTTGTGGGGCAATATACTATCATGCCATTGTTAGGGTATACCCTCGCTCACATATTGAATTTGAACCAAGCTACGTCTGTGGGGTTAATACTTGTAGCTTGCTGTCCAGGAGGAACCGCATCGAATGTGGTCACGTTTCTAGCTAGGGGGGATGTAGCGTTGTCGGTTACGATGACAGCGTGCTCGACGATGGCTGCTGTGATTATGACTCCGATCTTGACTTGGTTGTTAGCCGGGGCTTATGTGCGGGTCGACGTCTTGAAACTTTTGATTGAGATCGCTCAGGTTGTGTTAATTCCGGTATTGACTGGTGTGATGGTGAACCGGTACGCACCAAAATTTTCATGCCGGATACAAACGGTGGCACCATTGGTGTCTGTGGTGTTTATTGTTTTAATTGTTGCCAGTGTACTCGGGAGCCGGGCCGACGACATTAAGCGTGGTGCATTGAAATTGGTAGCAAGTGTCTTATTGCTACATTCGGGCGGGTTTGCGCTTGGGTATATTTTGGCACGCATTTTCCGATTAAACCCAATTACAAGCAGGACTATTTCAATCGAGGTTGGGATGCAAAATTCTGGTCTCGGAACTGTGTTGGCACAAAGGAATTTTCCCGAATTGCCTGGTGCAGCTACCCCATGTGCGTTGTCCGCGGTGTTTCACTCAGTTATTGGCAGTTTGTTGGCGGGATATTGGCGGTGGCGGTCAAACAAATATTCTAAGTTGGTCGCGGGCTGAAATTATTCTAGCCACCGACATTTAAATTAATAACACAGCGGGGGAGGGAGCAGGGGAATAAGGTGTTTCTTTGGTTTATGCAATTAGATTGCTTTATCATGGTCGCGGTAAAGCTTTAAACGCTCGGTTTCAACATGACCTCGGGTATTAAGTAATATGCATTGTGCGCCCACTTTTTAATGGAGATTAGGAATCGAATTCGAGGTGGAGAGAAATATAGCAGACTTCCAATTGGTGCTCTACTTACTCAGGGAAGCGAAGCATTGAGTTGGGCGTGGCAGAAGAAGTTGGGATAGGAAGTGGTGCAACCACCCTTTAGGTAAAAGGGGTGACTGGATAGTTGTAATATTGGCATTTCCCGCGTGGGGGGTATAAAAAAATATCCTGGGCTTGTTTTCGTAGGAGCGGATAAAGCTATTGTCTAGAAGCCTCTCAGTTCGGTGCTAGATCGTCTGGGAAGTCCTGGGGCTGGGGCTCGTTTTAGGACGATGTATGTAATGCCATGTTTTTCACAAAATTCTTTTTTGCCACCACGATCGCCGTCCTCGTTCACTATGTAAAAATCTGGTTTAATTCGGAGGATGTCTGGCTCAGCATCAAGCCACCCGAACCCGGAATTAATGAAAGCGTGGTAAACGTGTTTTACAGAAGCGACCATGTATAATCGCTCTTCCTGTGGAAACATTGGATGACCTTGCCCTTTCAGGGCTTTTATATTTTCGTCTGATCCAATACCCACATATAAGTCACCGTAAGTGCTTGCTTCTTCAAAAAACCGGATATGTCCTGAATGCAACCAGTCGTAGCACCCCGTCACAATTACTTTTTTCCGAGTTGGATTTGGTTGTGGTGAGGGGATTGGATTGGGGAAGCCTGCCAGCTGACTGGTTGGAATGACTAAGTAAGTTATTTTATGGCTGATTGCAAAGCGTTCTTTTTCTGGATGGTGTTCTGTTTCTCGTACGACCCATATTGAACCTGATGCTAGGAATTCCGGTGGCAGAGTGTTAATGCTATCTAACTGGTTTATTAGGTGAACCTCGGTTACATATCGGAGGTTTTCGATGAAGTACTTTCGTTCTTGTTGAGGAAATTTTGGGGCTCTGCCATTGATTTTTTGGAAAAGGCTATCGGTCCAAAGTAGTACAGTGACCGGGCCATGTTTTGATGCTTCTTGCAAGAATCGTACGTCAGGGGACTTTATATCGTCGAAAGCTCCAGATACGATGACGTTCATAGAAAAGGAGCGGTTTTATTGTAATCGAATATCGACTTTAAATGTGCCCGGTACGGGTTCCTCGGAGACTATTAGCAGGTAACCGCCACCGCATCCTGAATATGCAGCGCCTGGATAACTTTTTTGGTAAGCGCGGAGTAATCCAATAAGGTCAATTGTTATTTTGGGGTGGTAAAAAATGTATGGGAGAATCTTTTCCCAGCATTTCATTGAATCGTTTAATGAGCGTGCAAGGCCTTTTATGTCGTGTTCCTTGATAGCTTGGAAACAATCCTTGCCTGTTTCTCCCAGTCGATGGATCCATTTAGGGTCGAGGTTTTTTATTTGTAAGGGATTATAACCTGTGGGTCTTGGGTAAACGGGAAGCACGTGGATGACAGACTCAAGCCAGGTGGCCGTGGCAGGGTCAGTTATAGTTTCGATATGAACCGGAAAAACACCTCCGTTGGCTTGGTAGTCATAATCCAACCGGTTAATCCCTGGGAAAATAAGGCCAATCATGTCCTGTGAACCGCTCGGATTTTTTTTATTTTTATTTTCCGCGTAGTACAGTTGTTTAACCAAGTCCATTAGGGGCCGGGTTGTAGGCAGGCCGTTTTTCCACAGTTTTAATGCCACACGGCGTGTGCTAGTGGCGATACCACAGCGGTCCATCCATGGAAATGTAGGTTTTAGGCTGACTACCACCATTGAGCCGGGGGGATGTGGATTGTGTTTTGATACGAACGGCTGGTCAATCCACCCGCCTGCTAGGGCGAGCCTGTAGGGAATTCTACCGATAAACTTTTCTATTGCTGAGAGATTCTTGTTTGGCATTGAGCGAGGTCACATATTTGTTTATTCAACGACCCGGCGCCCGGCTTTACGTTTGTAATATTGATCTTTTATCCACTCGTACGTGATTTTGAGACCCACGTCGAATGGGGTATTGGGTTCCCATCCGAGCACCTGCTTGATAAAGGTGTTGTCACTATTACGTCCAGCTACGCCTTTGGGAGCATTTAGGTCGTAAATTCTTTGCAATTTAACGCCTGCGATATTTTCAACTTTTGTGACCAGGTCATTAATGCTGATTAGTTCGCTTGAACCTAAGTTGATTGGGGTGGCGATGAGTTTATCACAGTGCATTATCATATCGATGCCTTTGACGCAGTCGTCAATATACATAAAGCTGCGGGTTTGTGTGCCATCGCCCCAAATAACAATTTTATAATCTCCGCGATCGATCGCTTCAATGACTTTGCGGCAGATAGCAGCTGGAGCTTTTTCGCGTCCGCCGTCCCAAGTACCAAATGGTCCGTAAACATTGTGGAATCTGGCGATAAATGTCTTTAATCCACGCTCAGCCCAGTATTCCTGGCACAATAGTTCACTGTATAATTTTTCCCATCCGTAGCCTCGCTCTGGCATTGCTGGAAATGCATCGGACTCTTTCAAGGCACGGGCTTTCGGGTCTTGCTGGAGCATTACGTTATATGCGCATGCTGAACTGGAGAAAAAGTATCGTCTAACACCTGCGCGGTATGCTGATTCAATCATATGTACGTTTATCAGGACACTTCGCATACATTCGACGCGATGTCTTTCGATGAATCCCATGCCGCCCATATCAGCAGCAAGTTGGTAAACCTCCACTGCGTTTTCACAAGCTCGGCGGCAATTTTCCTCGATGCTTAAGTCAAGGCATAGGGACTCGACTTCGGGGACAGAAAAATGTTGGTACCACTCGTAAATAGGTTTTTTGTCAACGGCTCTAATCCGTTTGAATCCCTTGTTGAGGAAATACCTCACTAGGTGACCTCCTATAAATCCGCCTGCTCCTGTTATAACAATCAAATCGTCTTTCTTAAGTTCAGGATCGGTGTCAGCTGTCATTGGTGGTGTATGGTTGGTTTGCATAAATCTTCCAAGTATTAGCATCCTGCAGCTTATGGAAATCAGTATTGCCAATCAAGTAAGAATTGTGAGTATATTCCCGGGTAAGTAAATTTTTGGCTTTATGCTTAGGACTGGCATATTAAATCCTCACATAAATAGTCTTTTGTCCCGAGTGAGGCATACAAACACGCTGGTGATAGCGGATCGCGGGTTTCCATTTTGGCCGCAGATTGAGACGGTTGACATAACTTTAGTAGATGATATCCCCACCGTGTTGCAGGTATTGAAAGCGATCCGTCAGAATTTTGTGATTGGTCGTGCGTGGATGGCTGAAGAGTTTTTGAAATATAACACCGAAGAGGTAAAAACTAAGTTTGCGGAGGCATTGGCAGGTATCCCAGTTGCATATGAACCACATGTGGAGTTTAAGAAGCGGGTGCCTTATGCGATAGGGCTGATCCGGACCGCGGATACAATCCAATATGCAAACATTATTATTGAGTCGGCTTGAGCTGAGTCTGGGGATTAAGACTTCACATTAGTAAGTAGTGGGAGCTTCGGGTTGTTTTTGAACCATTCCGGTACCCGTCTATAATAGTAGGTTGTAGAAAAGTTGTCGGAAAAGGAAAGTGTTGATTTAGCTGAATTTCTTGCATGTGGGTGTAAGGGAGTATTTTTAAATGGCGAATTGTTCAAACTTAGGTTTGGCACTCCATGCTCGTGCCAAGAGGGGCGTTGGTTGTTTCATGTCATCGGCGTGTGGGATACGAGGGTAATTATTTTCCTAATTGTCCCAGGTTACCTGGGAGGGGGTAAAAGTTTTGGTGGCGTTGGCAAAAGGTAGTGGTAGCTCAGTTTTCACCCCCGGGTTTAACTTGCGCAGTGTTACACATTAGGTAGACTTTCACATGTTTGGTGAATGAAAAAGGCCCTGGTTATAGTACCGACGTACAATGAGATAGAGAATTTGCCCCTGGTAGTCGAAAAAGTGATGGTCTTACAGATGGCCGGGGTTCAAATTGAATTGTTAATTGTGGACGACAATTCGCCGGATGGGACGGGGAAATTAGCTGATGAGTATTCCAAAAGGTTTGACCGCGTACACGTGCTCCATCGAGAGATGAAAGAAGGTTTGGGTCGGGCTTACATTGCAGGATTTAAATGGGCTTTAGCGAGGGACTACAATTATATTCTCGAGATGGATGCGGATTTGTCGCACGATCCAGCCGATGTGCCGCGATTGATAGCTGCTTGTGAAGGAGCTGATTGTGCATTGGGTTCACGTTATATTGGTGGGATAAGGGTCATCAATTGGCCGTTAGGCCGTTTGATGCTGAGTAAGGGAGCAGCGTTATATGTACAGATTGTGACTGGAATGCCATTTGCCGACCCGACAAGTGGGTTTAAATGTTTTTGTCGTAGGGCCTTGGAGGCGCTTGAGTTGGACGAAATTCGGTCTAATGGGTACAGTTTTCAAATTGAAGTTTTACACCGCTTGTGGCGTCGTGGGTTTAAGATTGTGGAAGTCCCCATCGTATTTACGGAGCGGCGTGAGGGTCGATCCAAAATGAGCGGGCACATTATTTGGGAGGCCTTTTTCATGGTTTGGCGACTTTTGTTGCAAAACAGACTGAGGCGGGTGCCACGACCTCGTATCCAATCGTAAGGAGGGTGGGTCTCCATTTTTTTTACGTAAGGTCTTGCATGTTTTTGTGTGGGGTATATTGTTTGTAATGGGGTTTCAGGAGGGCGGAGAATCGCCTCCGCTATGGTGGCATCGACTGTAGCGGGGGAGGAAAGTCCGAACACCGTAGGGCACGATGCCACACAACCACATGGTAGCAGCTGGACGGCTCCGGCTGGGGCATGTGGGTAAGTGTGGGCGGTTACACCGTGAGGTGTACCGACGGAAAGTGCCACAGAAAACAGACCGCCTGGTGAACGCCCGAATAAAGGTGTTCACCCGGTAAGGGTGAAAAGGTGGGGTAAGAGCCCACCGCTCCTTCCCGTAAGGGGGGAGGCACGGCAAACCCCATCGGGTGCAAGGCCAAATAGGAAACCCATGGAGTGGCCCGCTCCAAGCCATCCAATAAAAGGATGGCGGGGTTTCGGGTATGGCCGCGTCAGACAAATGATTCTCTCCCTCGTGTGGTGCGCTAGTAACATCAGACCGCGCGAGGTAGACAGAATTCGGCTTACAGCCCTCCTGAAGCCTTACAACAAAAATGGCCACGAGTTTTTTTGAGATTACACAGGGACGACCCTGGTTAGAAATGAGGGATTTGTCGGAGTTAAATGGATTTTCGTTTTTAATGTTACTGAGGGATGATCAGCCAGCAATCTGCCGATAATGTGGTTAAAAACAACGGGATAACTCGCCGGGAAGCCTTGCGGGTCGGTCTTTACACTGCCGCATCTATTTTCCTGGGAAGGTTTCAGATCATGGCTGGAATGAATAGCGAGAGTAAAACCAGTGAATTTTTGGGAAGTTTGAAGGGAGTCGACGTATGGGAATTATGGCGTCGCCGAGGGTGGGTAAAAGAAGCGCGCCATTACGAGAAAGCCGGGGAAAAGGTCATGTGTAAACTGTGCCCAAACTTTTGTGTAATTGGGCCAGGCGGAAGAAGTCGCTGTCGCAATAAGGTTAACCGTGAGGGGATGCTGTTCACATTAGCATATGGGAATCCTTGTGCGTTTCACGTTGATCCTATCGAAAAGAAACCATTGTACCATTTCTTGCCGGGGACAAAAACGTTTTCCATAGCTACCTCTGGGTGTGTATTCCGATGTTTAAATTGCCAGAATTGGGAGATTTCACAACGTTCACCCGAGGAAACCAAAGACCCAAGCGGCGAGGAGGTCAGATTACGCCCGCCGCTGCCTGAGAGAATCACCTACGACATTGTTCGGCGTGCGTCGATGTTCCCTGAAGATGTGGTTGCGATTGCCCAAGAGCTAAAGTGTCCGTCGGTCTCTTATACTTATTCTGAGCCAACGGCATTTTATGAGTATGCCCAAGACACAGCTAAGCTGGCAAAGGAAGCCGGGTTAAAAAATGTTTTCGTCACATGCGGTTCAATAAACGAACAACCCCTGCGTGATCTTTATCGTTACGCAGATGCTGCACATGTGGATTTGAAGGGATTCGACGAGCAGACGTATAGGCGATTGAATGCGGGCAGATTGCAGGCGGTGCTGAATGCGATCAAAGTAATGCATCAAATGGGTGTATGGATAGAAATAGTAAACCTCGTGGTACCTACGTATACTGATGATTTGGAGAAGATTAAACGGATGTGTGGGTGGATAGTTAAAGAGCTTGGTCCCGATGTGCCGTTACACTTTTCGAGGTTTTTCCCACATTACAAGTTAACACATCTGTATCCAACACCTTTAGACACGTTAGAAAAAGCTCGGGAGATCGCTTTTAGAGAAGGGCTGCGGTACGTCTACGTGGGCAATGTGCCTGAGTTCCCAGAAGGGGGGCACACAAAGTGTCCGAATTGTAAGAAGGTCATCGCTGAACGTACAATTTATGGAATTGCAAAATTGGAAATCGAGAGCGGGAAATGCAAGTATTGTGGACAGAAAATACCAGGTGTGTGGTAAATGGCTTTATAGTTGAGGAGAAAAGCATTTTTGTTGATGGACGATAGCAGGTGGACAAAGTCTGATTGGAGGATTTATCTATCAGTGTGCTGGGGGTAAGGAAATGGAACGGCTGTAGGTGCTTAGGAAACAATAGGAAACAAGAAATTGGTGAAGATACCACTACAGTCGCAACGCGTTTTTGCAGGCTACCTTAAAGTGTAAAAGTTGGATTGTGGTACGTTGATTTAAGCTTGTCATTGGGAAGGGATTGGGATCTACCTGGAGTTAGGAGAGTGTCCTCCCTTTGCCAATACCAAGCTGAGAGTTTGGGGAGATTTTCATGCTTAAGGGTATAGTGGTTATTAGTCTTTGTGGGAGGTGGCGCGCTTGGTTATCTTTTGTTTTGCCTAGAGCCTATACGAATTAAGCCAGGCCCGTAGCAGCAATTGCACATTGTTCTGCGGGTTTAGGTGCTTGTATAGGTGGTAGGCCTTCGGACTGGTAAAGCTTTGGTAAGGCTTTTATTGTGCGGTGTAAGGTAGCCGCGCTCGTGAGAGCGCGGATATCATAGATAGCTCATACTAGGAACGGAACATTGGGTTTAAGTGTAGTTAGCTGCTGGGCCTCTGGTGGTGATGTGGCAAGTGACCGGCCGTCCCTTTTAATCCGCCGTCTTACGACGGCGGCTACGTGAGGCAACTGGATTAATCCACTGCATTACGGCGGTGGCTACCATAACGCATACCTTCGTAGCCGCGGTCGTAAGAGCGCGGATTAACAAGATTCAAGCCTGGGAAGGGAATCTTTGCATAACTAACCATGGGGCGTAGTGGACTGCGCGCCGGGCCTTATTCTGTGTCTTTCTGGTGCGGTAATTGGCCAAGGGGTTTTGGAATGCTATGTCTAAGCACCGATTTCGTTTCCATTGGAGGGACGACTTCCACGTCGTCCAAAATCGGTCGGGGTTGAACCCGACCCTCCGAGTCGTTTGGCATCCGGCACGCGTGGAACTGTACCCCAGAGGTGCACGCATCATTGTGTTCGTAGCCGCGCTCGCAAGAGTGCGGATAGCTGAATTCAAAGGTAGAGTTTGGGTTTGTCTGATTTCTAGTGGGGGTGTGATGTTGGTGGTGGTTGGGTGCCTTGGGGTGTTGGCATGGAGAGGGTAGATCTCACGGCGGGGCTTAAGCTGGTGATCCGGGTTATTTTGGGTTGATCCGCCGTCTTACGACGGCGGCTACGGGGGGAATTGGATTAATCCACCGCCTTACGGCGGTGGCTACGAAGGGAGAAGTTAGATTAATTCACCTGGTAGCCGCCGACGTGACACGGCGGATAAATCCCTCTTTATGGGCTCACGAGCAATGGTAGCTCATAGTTGGAAGGTAGGTTGAGGTTAGCTGTTGGTAATTTAAGGGTGGTGTGGGAAGTAACCAGCCGTCCTTTTTAATCCACTGTCTTACGACGGTGGCTACTGGGAAAAACTGGTAGCCTCCGACGTAAGTGGGCGGAGACGGGATAATGGTGTGCCCATGCGTGTGCAAGGCGGGAACTACCTCTAAGCGTTAAAGGTACAACTGGGTGGGTCGTGGTTGGGCTGGATACGACAGCGGGGTCTTGGCCCATATGCATACTCTGCCTGCCCCTGAGTCAGCCAGTCTTCTAACACCATGTTGGTTTAGGTTTTGTTTTGATATTTGCCTACCGTTCCTGACTCGGTGGGACAAAGTGAAACCTTTTAACAAGTTGCTCTCGTTATTATGGTACTCGATACAATCCCCAGCCTGAGTGAGGCTTTGTAGTCTAATTTATAAAGTGTTTGGCGTAGAGATTACCTCCATGGGACATGCAAAAGCTATTCTTTCGGAGCTTTTCACATTCTGATCTGGGAGGCAATTAAAGTGGGTATACACGGACTAATAGGCTAGTGTGCGTGGAGAAAACCCATATTTAGGCAAATTAAACTGGGCAGTATCAGGTTATTTCTACGAGGGGATTTAGCTGGGCATGGACAAGTTCGTAAACAACCCTTTGCTTTGAGAGGTTCACCCTTGTTATTGGTTAACAAAAGCGAGGAGCTCAGTGCCTAATTGTTTCGGAAAAAGGTATCCCCCGAGAGTACAAAGTAAACTCGGGGGATACCTTTTCTGGAGCCGATTTTACCCGGTTTATTTGGTTGATTTCCTAATGGCCCGTGCCGTTATAACTATCCCCAGACCCACTAGTGACAGTACAGCAATGCCAGGTTCAGGAACCCATAGGATACCGGTATCGGTGTTGAAATAGTATATGGTGCCATTTGCGGAGGTATACCAGATGCCCGGACCTGTGCCTCCCCCATCACGGGTGAAACCATACACTGCGAAAGTGCTGCCATATGTGATGGATAGATTTGCCGGGTTTACTATTTGCCAAGAATCGCCGGGGTTTGTACCCGCGTTGGAAAGGTCAAAGTAAAATATGCCGTTGAAAGTGACCATTCCGTATTTATTTTGGGAAGTGTCGGCATAAATCATGTTATTGACTCCGTTCGGGCCTATAGTGAAGTTCATTCTACTTCCCTCCGAAAATATCAAGCGGGCGCGTGTAGTTGATTCGCCTAAAAGAATGATATTTCCTGCAAAGGTATTATTTGGCGAATTAATGTAGGTAGCTCGGTTAGCTTCACCGCTGCCATTGTCGGCCAAGTATAATGGTGCAGTACCGTGGATTGCAGCGTTGATATCCAATCGACATTGGTTCGCTAATCCACCACCCAGACCCCTTATGGTCATATTACCTTCTAATACCCAGGCGTCAGAAGTTCCCATCCCATCGCGTACGTATCCGCCATCTAAGATTAGGTTATTTATAGTGAAGATGGGAGCCTCTCCATTTGGCCCACGAGAGGTCTTATTGATAAGCGCGTTATTGTTCACACTTCCGTTCGTAAGGAAGGGGTTAGCTATTGGAGGACCTATCAACAGCGAGTCTCCTGCGAATGTATAATTTCCATAAGATGTTGGTGTCCGCAATAGGTATCCCTGGGTCACATAATCATTGCCTGGTTGTGGGGGTTGGCCGTTGCTCCAATTACCAGCGGCGTCAAACGATGAGGTTGCATAGACATCATTGCCCGTAAGATAAATCGTGTCGCCGTATATGTTCAGGGTTAATAATCCTATGCCTGCGGCAACCGCGCTCAAAATATTTCTAGATTTCATAAAAACCCTCCAATCCGCTAAAAATAATACCACGCGCAGGGAGTTTTGTGCATCATCCAAATGGAGGAGGGGGGATTGTGGGGCCAACGACTGGGTGTGTGTATTTAATGACTTGCTCTTCCATGTCAGTCCTTGTTTAGAAAGGAAGGCACGTTTTCTCGCTGGGAAAGAAGATTTTAAATTTGACTGAAATAGTGTAGCGGTTTGCGGGTTTGGGGAATTAGGCGCTCAAATTCCTCGTTTTAAGTGGCACTAGTTTTTGGTTAATCCTGGGATGGGTGGTCGTGGGACTGCGTGGTAATCTTTGGTAATGGACTTTGCGACAATTTGTGGGTCTATTCCCCGAACTTGAGTAAGGTATTCAAAAAGGAGCCTTGCTAAGCGGGGGAGTGCGATGCTATCAGTTCTCCCGACTCGCTTATATAGCCACCGTGTAAAGTTGAGGAACGCGTAGAAGGGTGAATCTTCACCGGCCCATATAAGAGGTGCCGTGAAGGCAAATCGGCCGCTGTTCCAAATGATTTCCCAGTACCGTGCGAACCGGCGGATTTCTTGGACTGTGAAGAAGTCGGTCGTAGTATTGGATAGGATTTCGTAGGGTGGATTCGGGTTATATCGCATTTGAAAGGGTTCGTCGTGGATGGCTATTGGAGCTCCAGGGAGACGTTTTAAGATACCAACCTGTATTTCGTGCGGGTTGAGTGCTACAAGCTGATCGAATCCAGTGGCAAACGATTCGAGTGTTTCGCCTGGCAGTCCAAAAATTAGGTCGGTGTGCAAATGTACACTTGTTGTTTCACGCAAAGTCCGGATGGTATCGATAATTTTCTTGTTAACTTGGGGGCGGTTGATCCTGCTTGCGACTTCAGGGTTAAAGGTTTGGATTCCGAGTTCGAAGCGTAAAGCTCCCGGTGGAAATTTTCGCGATAGCTCAATTAATTCGGGTTGAAGTCTGTCGGGGACGATTTCGAAGTGTAACGATACGCCTGGACGATAGTTTGCAAGCAAGAACTCCATTACCTGCACGGCATGTTCGAGTCTGACATTGAACGTACGATCCACAAATTTGAGTTTAGTGGCACCCCTCTCGATTAAGCGTTTGATTTCCTGCAGGACCGGGTCTAACGGGAAGTATCGCACGCGGTGGTCGATAGCGGACAGGCAAAACTGGCATTTAAATGGACATCCTCGTGTGGTTTCTACGTAAATGACTCGATGTTGTACGTCGGAGTCGGAATAAAGACTGTAAGGAAGCTCAATCTCTGTTAAGTCTGGAGGTTCCGTGGGAAACACTTTTTCGTGAGGTGGGTTCCCAGCAAGGATTCGCTGAGCTAATTCTCTGAAGGCCAAGTCGGCTTCGCCAGGTATAACGTAATCGGCTAAGGCGTATAATGGGTGGCGTTCATAAGCATAGCTGATTTCCGGTCCCCCTAGGACCACAACGGTGTCAGGGCTGATAGTTTTTATAATTTTGATGGTTTCATACGTTTGGGGCACATTCCAGATATAAACGCCAAATCCGACGATTCGCGGTTTGTGTGCAAGTATCGCTTCGGCATGATCAATTGGCCATTGGTGAATATCAGCTTCCAGTAACACTGCTCGATCTTTGATTGGACCAAGGTTGGCTAACAGGTACCTCAGCCCAAAAGCAGTATGCACGTATTTTGCATTGAACGTCGTAAGTACAATGTCAGCCATGTCACAATGATTTAGTTTTAGCCCGATCAAAACCGGGAGTACCTTCAGGTAAAATACTGGTTTTTCATTGAATGAAAGCAAAAAACTAATGGTTTGCAGTTGGGTTCTCAATTAAAACTGGTTAAGCTGCGGGGATCTGTAAATGCTTTACTCCAGGACAAATGTGTCCAAGCAAAGTTCTTGTTTTGACTGGGGGGTCGGGGTCCTAAACGTGATGGTTATGCCCTTTTTGGACATATGTTGGTGGGCACAATGTCGATTCTTGAAAAGTTTGAGTTGCACAAAATCGCTCTTTTACGAAGGGGAGAAGTTTGGTTTATTGGTTGGCGATGAAAGTGTTAGTAATAGGTGGCGGCGGGCGTGAACATGCACTGGTGTGGCGTTTAGCGCAATCTGAGCATGTAATGCGCGTTTGGTGTGCCCCAGGTAATGGTGGTATTGCGCAAGAGCGCATACTACGGAGCGGTGAGTTGGTTCGCTGTGTGGGCATCGGTGCTGAGGACGTGCAATCGCTTTTAAAGTTTGCTCAGGAGCACAAACCTGATTTAACAGTGGTGGGACCTGAAAATCCGTTAGCGTTGGGTATAGTGGATTTGTTTAAAGCGCATGGGTTTCGGATTTGGGGGGTGGATCGTGTGGCAGCGAGGTTCGAGGTTTCGAAGGCGTTTACGCAAGAATTTGGTCAAAAATATGGGATTCCTTTGCCAGCGGGGCGTGTTTTTACTGAGCCACGTGCGGCTTTAGAGTTTGCAGAGACACTAGGGTATCGATGCGCTGTAAAAGCGGATGGATTGGCCTTGGGCAAAGGGGTATTGATTTGCAAATCGAGGGAGGAAGTGGAAGCAGCATTGGATGAAATGATGGTACGGAAGGTTTTCGGGAAGGCGGGTGAAAAGATTGTAATCCAGGAATTGCTTGAGGGGGTGGAGGTATCGTTGCATGCGATTTGTGATGGAGAAACATGGTTGCCATTCCCTGACTCACAAGATCATAAGCGGGCATTTGATGGTGACACTGGGCCTAACACAGGTGGGATGGGTACTTATAGTCCTACACCGTTTTTGCCGGGGGAAAAACTGGATGCGGTGTACAAATCAATTTTGGAACCTTGGATGCGCGGTTGTCATGCAGAGGGCATACGTTATTGTGGGCTTTTATATCCCGGTGTAATGCTTACTAAGGATGGTTGCCGGGTGCTGGAGTTTAATGTGAGGTTTGGAGATCCAGAGACTCAAGTTTATATGGCTCGGCTTGACTCAGATTTATTTGAGTTGCTGGATGCATGTGTAAGTGGGGGATTGCACAAATTCCAATTGCGGTGGCGACCTGAGGCAGCTGTTTGCATAGTCATGGCCAGTGGCGGTTATCCAGGACCATATCAAAAGGGTAAACAGATTATTGGTTTGGAAGAGGCGGCGCGACTTGAAAATGTGAAGATCTTTCACGCTGGCACAGCCTTGGTAGATGACAAAGTTGTTACTGCGGGTGGGCGGGTACTGGGGGTGACCGCATGGGCAGAGAACCTCCAAAAAGCGCGCTTGTTAGCGTACGAGGCAGTTGCTCGGATTCATTTCGAGGGAGCTTTTTGGAGGTCTGACATTGGAGTCCAAGCATTGAAGATGTGTTAGGAGAGCATCGATCTATGTGTGGGTTCACCGCGGTAGATCGCCTCTTTCCGGAAGTCTGACTTTAGTGGAGTTATGAGATGAAGATTGGGCTTCTTCTGCAGCTAAGATTGCAGCGCCTAATGCCCCTGTATAAAACGGGTCTTGGACAGGTGTGATTGTGACTTTTAGAACGTTGGCCAATGTTGTGGCCATGCCGGGGACAGCTGCCACCCCACCGGTGAATGCTACAGGTGGGATAACTGCGCCTCCTGTGAGTGTATTAATGCGAGCCGCAATAGCATTTAGAATCCCTGCTGCAATGTCAGCAATTGGGGTGTGCTTTGCAATTAGCCCGGTCATCTCAGTCTCGGCAAATACTACGCACATACTGCTTATTTGACATGGTTTTTGGGATTGCATGGCTACTCGGCCGAACTCATCGACATCCAGGCCGAGTCGGCTGGCAGCTTCTTCGATAAAACGGCCTGTACCAGCTGCACACCGGTCGTTCATTGTGAAATCAATTACGTTACCTCTGTGTCCTAACCGGATGAATTTACTATCTTGACCGCCAACCTCGATAACTGTGCGTGTATTGGGATGTTGGTGCCATACACCGCGGGCGTGGCATGTGATCTCAGTGAAGGTTTTATGAGCAAAACTGATGCTGTGTCTGCCATAGCCAGTGGTTACGATCCGTGTGATCTGATCAAGTTGCAGTCCTGTGCGTGAGAGAATGGAATTGAGCAATTGTCTAGTAAGCATTTCTGGGTCGTGACTCTGGGGTAGTGTGTCTTTTGCAATGATCATACCTCGTCGTTGGTCCCAGAGAACCGCCTTAATGAACCTGGATCCTACGTCAATCCCTGCTGTGATCATGGCTTCAAAACCTCAAGTCTGTATGATTTCATATAGTGCTTCAAGCTGTGTTTTGAGGGTTGGTTCAACTGAGTCAATGATCGTTGGCACTTCCACCACTAGTACAGGGATACCGTAACTTTCTCGGAAGAACCGTTGGATGACTTCGCCTTCCCAGGCGGAATGACTCGCCCCAGGGATTCGCAAAACGAGCACGGCTTGTATCTGGTATTTTTTGATTAATTTTGCGATATATCGGGCCCTATCGGCGGGGTGGCCGATCATTGGATCGCATAGCGCAACCGTTGCTAATGCTTGGAATGGATCCATATCCTCTGGAATTTCGATAAGGGCATGGGTAAACATGTAATCAGTTGCGCATACCCGAAGGCCGCATTCTTCTATGAGGTTCATCATTCGGAGGTCTGCAGGTGGATTTATAACAGCCACCCTAGCTTTAGGTATCGGATCCAGTGGAGTAGCCCCAGCTTTGACACGAGCCTTAACAGTTTGTAGGAGGGCCTCCAGCACTTCGCAGCATTCGGAGGGGTCCGAACAGAAGTGAATGACGAGCATTTCGGCGATCAACTCTTCCAAGGCAGGGATAGGGGGTACTGGTGCGGAAAAGGTGATATCTCGTATTGCGTTGATTAAACGACGGACTTGGTTGGCGCGGTGGATGCTTTTCTGAAGCGCTTGTTTTGTGAGGTGAATACCAGGGTGAAGTTCCTCAATCCACTTTGCAATCATGTGAAACTGGTGGGTTACGAAGTCGAGGTGTGTTTTTGGGACGGTGGTTCCGTTTGGTAACTCCACTTTGGTTTCATCTGGGTCAGGAGGGCGTCTTGGAGGAATTTCCCACCAACGAAGAGGGTACCCAAGATGGAACAGCCGTTGCGAGATTGCCGAAAAATCGTCGCATACGGCGCCCGTGCTGCAAATGATTTGATCGGGGATTGGAAAGTGCTCTTTGTTGATAAATGCACTGTACATTGCTCTGACGGGGCATAGGTGTGGGCCAATGCCATGTTCATCTGCCAAGCAAAACAATCTGTCACTGAGTTCCATTACACATGGGGTCCACCAAGTACCGTCGGGGTAAAAGGCAATCGTGTTGGGATATGCATAAGCCAAAATAGGTACCGTACCAAGGTCTTTCATGGTGCCAACGAGTTTGATGCCCTGTGCGCGGGCTGTGTGAAGGCGTCGGTTCTCGGACAGCAAAAAATTCCACAGGCGGATCGAAGCCGGAGAAGAGTCAAATTTTAAGTTATGTAATCTTATGTCGCCTTCTGCCTCCACATACGACCTAACTGGTACACAATAGCTTGGGAAACATATGCCCTCTCTCAGGTATAGATCGTACAGCGCGTCTAGTTCTTCTAGGTGGGTTTGTTTAGTGGGCAAAAACTTCATCTTTTCTTCACCATTTCGATTAATGCTGAGACACGGTTAAGGGCGTGTGAGATGGGATCAGGTTCGCAGCCTAAAACCACTTGAGACATAGGGATGCCCGCCCGCTGTTTTATTATGGGCAGTTCTAAGTCCCAATGATCACACCATACCGGCCGAATGACTAGCAACCCGTCCAATTGCGATTTTCTGATCTCATTAGTGAGGAAGGTGTAAAAATTCGTGTTTGGTCTGGCGCCTAGATACGGTACTTGGGGTAGCCATTGATCCGCTATAAGTTCAAAGATTGATTTCTCCACATCAGGCCCTACCTCTATAGTTACGTGCGTAGGGGGTATGGGTTCCCCACACAGAAAAACAGTATGCACACCAAAGGATTCAATTTCTTGTAGCAAGGCTAGGTGGAGGTTAGTTAAGTGTCCCGTTAGGATTCCAATTTTGGGATTGGTTTTGGAGCCTTGGGCAGGTTGAGGTCTGAGGGAAGGGTGAGGGTGTTTTTTGTTGACGGGTGGCTGGAGTGACAAAAAAAGCGACGCCGGAAGAACAATACGCATGTGGTCCAATTTTCGGCGAAGTTGATTGAAGCCTTGCGTTAATTGTGCAAATGCCCAAGGTTGGAGCTTGCACCCGCCAATCCGTACAAGCCACTTACTTAGTCTTTCCAGCTCGGCCGCGTACCATTGAAGAGCTGCTGCTGTTCGTGTGCTTGGGACGTATAATGTGAACGACTCTCCCGATGACTCAGTGCGATAGGTTATTGCTCGTCTAACCTGATCACAGATAACTGCTTGGATCAAAGGGTGCTGGACGTTTGTGGAGCCGGCGACCGCAACAGCAGCTGGACAGCGCCCCATTGCAATTGATTTTTCTGCTTGGCAAATTTCTGGTAAGACCCAAATACGATTCAAACCGTGCGCCTCCACAAATTCTGGAGGTACAAAGGCGGTGTTCAAAACTACCGATCGGAGTGGCGGTTGCGTTTCCACTATTGAAGCAAATGTAGTGTGACAAAGATTCCCATGTCAACTAGGGTAACGGAGTATTTTTTTACACGCATTTGGTTTTAGGTGTCTTGGATGGGGAAGCAGGTTCCACGGCAAGCCAAATGGCAGCGCGGGCGCACTTTTGAACTAGAGATGGGGTCGCTATTGTAAGCTGTGAATTTTGATGAAGTTAGTATTCTGGGGAATACCAGTGGGTACACCACCGAGAACCAGAATTTTGTCACCAGGTTTGGCTCCGACAATTTTGCGGGCCAAGTCTTCAGCAAATGCGATTAATTCATCGAAGCCGGAGGCGATTTTATCGATGTAAACCGGGGTAACTCCCCATACGAGGTTCAAAGTGTGATACACTTTTTGAGAGGGTGTAATCGCAAGAATGTGTGTTTTAGTTCTTTCAGCAGAGAGGATTTTTGCAGTGAATCCAGAGATGGTATAAAGAACGATGCACACAGGTTTGATGATTTCTTCAATGGTTCGGACAGATTCACAAAGTGCATGGGTAGGGGTAAATTGGCTTGGAGGGTAAGTTTTGAACTCTGCAATGGCTTCAATTTGACGCGCAATTCGGTCCATCATTTTCACGGCTTCAACCGGGTATTGTCCAATAGAGGTTTCTGCGCTTAGCATAATAGCATCTGTGCCGTCCATAATTGCGTTTGCAACGTCGGAAGTTTCAGCACGGGTGGGAACTGGATTGGATACCATGCTTTCTAACATTTGAGTGGCGGTTATAACTGGTTTGCCGACTTGGTTACAGAGTTTGATTATTTGTTTTTGAGCGATTGGGACGCGTTCTGGTGAAAGCTCTACGCCCAAGTCACCGCGGGCAACCATGACGGCGTCGGATTCTTCGATGATTTCCCGCAAATGATTGAGAGCCTGTGGCTTTTCAATTTTTGCGATTATTGGTATTGAGCTACCTTTAGCGGCTAGTATTGTTCTGAGATTGCGGAGGTCATTTACGTCTCTAACAAAACTTAAAGCGATATAATCAACCTTGCACTTGATTCCAACTTCTAGGTCTGAGAGGTCTTTTTGCGTGACCGAAGGCAGATTGAGTGGTGCGTCAGGCACGTTAACACTTTTGCGACTTTTGAGAATACCACCGCGGACTACGCGGGCTTTAACGTTGGGTGGATCAACAGCAATTACATTTAATTCGAGCAACCCATCGTCCATCAAAATTCGCATCCCCGGTGCCACGTCACCAGCCAAGCCAGAATAATCGATTGGGATGGTATCTGGTTGGCTAGGATATCTTTCAGCGGGTGTGAGAGTGACAATAGTGCCTTCTTTAAGGGTGATTTGGTTGTTGGGTAGGGTAGCAACTCTTACTTTAGGTCCTTGTAAATCTTGGATGATTGTAATTGGACGGTCTAATTTTTGTGCGATTTTGCGGATGAGCTGGATTCTTTGAATATGTTCCTGGTGACTACCGTGCGAGAAATTCAGGCGTGCAACATCCATCCCAGCTTTAATCAAGCGTTCTAAAATTTGAGGCTTTTCGCTTGCAGGGCCAACTGTGACTATGATCTTTGTGCGTCTCATTGACTTAAAGTGTCGTTTTCTGGAAAGACTGGCATGCCATCACTTACATAAAACGAGACATGCTCGATTGCTAACTTGTTTGGATATACTTTGCAGAGATAATATCCTTTCACAGAGGTGCCATCATGGTTGTTTCGCTTAAGTGAACAACAGTAGTTGATGCAGATCTCTGTACTGTGCAAACCGACCCGCACGTAGCCATGGTAATGCCCACAGAAAATGGCTTTAACGTTAAGTGTCTTGAGCAGTTTTAGGACCGTGTCAGAATTAATTGGGCTGAAAGGGACAAATGGGATAAGTGGGAAATGGGTGAACACAACTGTTGGCGTTGTGGAAGAAAGTTGGTTTATTTGTTTGGTTAGCCATTGGATGGTTTCCTGTGAAATGGTTGTGTTTTGGTATTTTTGGCCTTCTGTTGAATCGAGGCCTACAAACTGCCAACCTTTATAAGTGAAGGTATAATTGAGTCTATCGGGGAATGTTTTTTCGTAGTTTGATTTGTCTGTGGAAGTAGAGTAGTCGTGGTTGCCCAGCACAGGGTAGCACGTTAGACCTACGTTTAAGAACGCATCTTTTACGGCTTCCATGTTTTCGAGGTCGGCTTTTTCGGTGAGGTCCCCGGCCACTAAACAAAAATCGGCGCCTTGTGCTTTAATGCGCGTTAGGACTGCTTTAAGAAACTTAGCGCAATCATAGGTCATCAAGTGCAAATCGTTTAATACCCCGAAGACGAACACAGGCTCTGCGGATTGCAATGGTGTAGGTTCTAGGAGCCTAGGAATGCTTATGGTACCTCCTCCTAAAAGCAGAACTCGTTTTAGGGCTTCGCGTCGAGTGATCATTAGTTTAGCGCTTGTGGTTTAGAGTTTTGTCAAGCATCTCCATAATCAATGCCATTTGAATTGCGGTTTGGGCTGCTTCAATCCCACGGTTATGCTCGGGATCCATGCATCGTACTTTGGCTTGTTGTTTGTTTTCTAAAAGTAGCACTTCGTGAATCACGGGTATAGCATGAGTTACTTGGATTTGCATGAGTGCTTGGGTGACAGCCTCGCCTATTAGTTGAGCATGGGCGGTTTCTCCGCGAATAATTACGCCCAAACATATGATTGCGTTTGGGGGACAGAGTGGGGTTGAAGCGAGTTTTTTCGCAACGCAGGGTATTTCGAAGGCACCCGGTACGCGAATTATTTGGATGTTTTTTACGCCGCTGTTCTTCAATACATGCAAGGCGCCTTTTAGCATACCGTCGACATACCTTTTATTGTAGAGAGACGCTATGATTGCGAACCGGTGTGCTGGGTTGCATTTGAGATCAGCGAGTTGGATTTTTTTCAACATAGCCTTAAATCAGGTGACCAAGTTTATTTTGTTTGGTCTTCAAATACTTTTCATTGAATGGGTTCGGCTTGATCTTAATGGGTACGCGTTCGGTAATTTCCAATCCGTACCCAGCCAGACCGACGATTTTCCGGGGATTATTAGTAAGTAGCCTGATGGTTTTTAGACCTAGATCCACTAGGATCTGGGCCCCGAGACCATACTCTCGGAGATCTGGAGGAAAGCCGAGTTTCATGTTTGCTTCCACCGTGTCGTAACCTTGTTCCTGTAGTTTGTATGCTTTGAGTTTGTGTTCGAGTCCTATTCCACGCCCTTCTTGACGCATGTAAACCAAGACTCCACGTCCTTCTTTAACGATTTGTTTTAGGGCTTCGGCAAGTTGTTGGCCGCAATCACACCGCAATGAATGGAATACATCGCCGGTAAGGCACTCGCTATGGACACGGACAAGCACGTTTTGTTTGCCAGCAACCTCGCCATGGACAAGTGCTAAATGAATTTGTCCATCCAATTTGGATTTGTAGACATAGAGATTGAAAGGTCCAAATTCGGTAGGTAAATGCACAGTTTCGATGCGTTCAATGAGTTTTTCTTTTCTGCGACGGTAATCGATCAGATCGGCAATTGAACAAATTTTGAGCTTATGCTTTTTGGCAAATTTAACCAGTTGAGGCAGCCGGGCCATCGTCCCATCGTCATTCATAATTTCGCAGATAACTGCTACTGGCCGACATCCAGCCAATCTAGCTAGGTCAACAGCTGCTTCTGTGTGTCCGGCGCGTTGTAAAACGCCTCCTGGCTTAGCCCGGAGCGGGAAGATGTGGCCAGGTTTTACAAGGTCTTCTGGAGCAGCCCTCGGATCTGCTAGAATTTTGATCGTGCGTGCACGATCGGCTGCGCTTATTCCTGTGGTGATTCCTTTGGCAGCGTCCACACTGACGTAAAAATCAGTGCGGAACGATTCCCTGTTGTCACTTACCATGCGTTCAATCCCCAGTTGTTTTAACCTTTCTTCTGTGGTTGGGACACAAATAAGTCCTCTGCCATATTTGGCCATGAAGTTAATATGTTTTGGGGTGACAAATTGCGCAGCCATTACTAAGTCGCCTTCGTTCTCCCGATCTTCGTCATCCACCACGATGACTATCTCGCCCTTCCGAATGCTTTCAAGCACGGATTCGATCGGGTCAAATTCCACTTGGTGTGCTTTCCTGCTTGCGTTGCTTTTCTTGTTACTCATACCAGGAACGTATGAAAAAACATAAATTTGGATGAGATTGATTGCCAGCAAACGTTAAATTTCGCAAGCTCGATAGCACACAGCCGTTCAGGATGTAAGTTCTTTTTGATAGGTTGGTATGTAGCCTCCGTTAGAAGTTTCTGGGCAATGGGTGTTTTGTTGATAAATGCATGGAGTAGGCTCGAAAAGTTTAGTTTATGAGTCGGATACCGTAAAAGAGTAGGCTTTGTCGGCAGGAATACTGAGCTAAACCAATCTTGGGTTTTAACTTAGAAATCCGCATTATGGTCACCTTAGTGGCGGATTACTTGCATGTTGGATTAATTGGGTTTTTCCATCGGAACGCTCAAAAGCGGCATTTTTCGATTTGATGAGGTATTTTGCGCCTCCGGTGTGAACTAAAATGGCAAAGTTTTGGTTTTTGGAGTATTCCCCGGGTAAGTATTGGTATGGGTCTAACCGGTAAATGGTTTCCTAGGTGTTGGCTGAAGCAAGTTGTTTGACCGGAGTCTCTTATTCGTGTAAACACTACTGCGGCGACCTGGGTAGGATTTGATGGATACAAAAGGAAAGGAATTACGAGAGAATAGGGAAGGGGGATATTGTCCACCTACGGGGGGTAGCGTTGCCGGAAAGTATCCCATTGGTTTTGGGTTGCGGCGAGGCATCAATTGGTTGGTTGTTGGATTGCTTTACACGAGTTTTTATCTATGCCGGTACAATTTCTCATTGGTAAACAAGAATGTGAGCGATGAGTTTGGTTTTTCCCGGAAAGAGGTGGGTTACATCATAAGCGCGTGGTTACTAGCATACGCGTTTGGGCAAATCATTAATGGGCTTTTAACCGATCGATTAGGCGGTAAACGTGCGATGTTGATAGGCGCAGCAGGCACGGTCGTTCTAAACGTTTGTTTTGGGTTCGGGTCGTACGTTGGAATACTGGGTTTGTTTGTAATAATTCGCGCTTTAGACGGGTACATGCAGGCATTTGGGGCGCCAGGAATGGTCAAAATAAACACGGCATGGTTCCCACGGCGTGAGCGCGGCGCATTTGCTGGGGTATTTGGTTTTATGATCAACCTGGGACGGATCGTGATCTATAGGCTCGGGCCAATTTTATTAGCTGGTTTTACGATCTTTGGGCTTATCAATGTGCCTCCGTTGCACTGGCGTTGGTTGTTCTGGGTACCGGCGGGGATATGTGCCACAGTAGCAATTCTGATGGCTTTGGTGGTTAAGCAGACGCCTGAGGAAGCAAAATATCCTGGCATAATCCCCGTGGATGTACGAGATCTAACAACCGAGCGGGTGAGTTTTAAAGAACTGATTATTAAGATTGCGGGAAACCCCACAGTGTGGGTGATTGCCTTAGCTTACGCGTGTACAGGAGCTGTGCGCCAGGCAGTTGACCAGTGGTTCCCTCGATATTTGGAAGAAAGGTATGGGATAGGGCGCACCGCACCTGAGTTCGAAATGATAGGCTTTTTGATTCCTTTCGTTGCCTCTGCAGGCTCGTTGCTTGCAGGAATTGTGTCGGATACAGTATGCAAGGGCCGGCGAGCGCCTGTGGCAATGGTACTTTATTTTCTGGAAACTTTAATAATTGTGGCTACTGCACACGCCCCGTCTGTTAAAGGAGCGTTGGTAGGTCTGATTCTGATTTCTTTTACTGCTAATTCAACGCATTCGATTCTTGGCACCGCTGCAGCTATGGACATAGGTGGCAAACGTATGGCTGGATTTGCAGCAGGAATTATTGATTCGTTTCAGTATTTTGGGGGTATGCTTGCTGGCGTTTTGCTCGGAGCGTTGTTAGACAAAAGTTTAGGGAACTATTTTTGGTTCATGGCGCCGTTTGGTTTATTTGGTGGGCTTTTAATGGCCGGTTTGTGTGCGTTGAAGAAGCTATAACTAGCTTTGAACCACGGCAAGGTGGGGCGCCCGGCTAATTTGAACCATGCTAGTTAGATACACCGTTGTCGAGGTATTGCAATAAAGCAGTCCAAACGCGGTCTACAGGGACTGCGTGTATACCTGCTTTTTCGTGGATAATTGTGGCATTTGGTGCTGGAGGTCGCCAGACGTCTGGATTTGAGTCTGCCCAAATGACTACGCATGGTAGGCCTAGGGCACTTGCTAGGTGTGTAATCCCCGAATCATGTCCAACAAATGCTTTCGTATTCTGCAAGATTGCGGCTAATTCTACCAATGGCAGACTTCGTGCACTTGCTGCTCGGTTGGCAGGCAAGCCTTTTGTAAGACGGTCCAGACGGTCGAACTCGGCTTCGCCTCCCACAATTAGAAGTCTTGTAGTTGTTTTTTCCAAGAGGTGGGTAATCAAATCGCGCCACTTATGTTCAGGCCAGTTTTTCCGTTCGCTCCCGCTGCCTGGATGAAGGGCAACAGAATTTCTCCACTCTAATCCCGGTTGCCCTTTAACTTTTCCCAATTGGATTAATGAATCTATTTCCATCTTGGGAATGGTAAGGCGAGGTATTGGGTCAGGGTCAAAAATCGCCAGTTGTTCCAATGGTTTTAAGTAGGTTATTGTAGCGTGTACACGATCTGTATCAGTCGCGCGGTGTGGACATTGAATGAAATGGGCAGTGGAACATCGCCCTACATTCCGCCGGAAAACGCCATCAGGATCGTATAGGTATGAGACAATTACATCAAAACTAGCGAAATACCTCCGTAATTCTTCCGAAAGCATGCCGCCTTCGGCAAAAAATCCTGCCAAAGCTCGTGCCTCAATTGGTTTTACACAGTCAACTAATCCACCTGCTTGCGCGAGAGAGGCTATGTGAGGGTAACCTAAAAGTTCGAGACGAGCAGCGGGGAAAGCATTTCGTAATGCAGCGATTGCTGGCAGAGTAAGGATAAAGTCGCCTATTGCACCTCCGCGTATCACTAAAATTCTGCCTTGTTGATTCATGCCATAGTTATGGGTTTCTAAAGGCTGTTAATGCCAAAATCACTAGAAAGATTCCAAATGCCACCCGCACGTAGGCGACGGCTCTAAAACGTGTTTGAGTTTTGGTAACCCATTCGATCAGATCCCTAAACCTCCAGGGGGAAAGTGTAAACCACATGCCAAGAATGACAAGTACATAAGCCCAACCTATTATTAGCAACCGCCAGTTCGAAGTATGCCATCTAGCAGTGTCCACCATTAGTTTTGCCAGGAGTAACATGATTATTGCTAGCCCACGGACAGCCAAAAAATCACGAACATATAAAGTTACCCCCAAGGCCAATCCAAGGAAAAAGACTGTAAGGGGGCGCCGGTATGGAGAGAAATCGGCCATCGTTTCGGTGTGTAAATATATTAGGTACCATATCGTCGCGATAGCTATTGTTATGTAACCAACAATTAACGAACGGGGAAGTTTCCGCAAAAATTCCGCGCTTTTGACTGGGTTCTTTAGCCATAAGATACCGGACCCAGCCGAAATAAGGGCCAAGGCCAATGTGAGAACTGAAAGTCTAGACATACCCATAGATTGCACGACAAAATGTCTGATAACATCGCTTGGTTCAATATCAATTCCGTCAAACGGTTTAGGATTCATAGGCGCGGGATAAAAATTTGCAGCCGGCTTTCATGATAAGCTCTCGGGTACTTTGATGTTAAATGTGCGGGATACGATTCTGTAAGTTGGGCTCCAAATAATTACAGCTTCGGCGAATGGGTATAAACAAAAGGCTAGAATGGCGCAAATGATGCGGGTTGTGATTTTAATTTGCCTTGGGATGGCAGATTGTAGGGTGGGCCACCCTGCGTTTTGTTTTTGAGTTCGATCGCTAGGTAGGAGTTAAGGGGGATTGTTAACTCTGGGGAGGAATGAAACTTCCGCTACAAAGAGAATTTGTAACGGGGTTAGAGGGGCTAAAATCCATTATGAGGGGCCAGAATGATGAAGTTTTGGGCGCTATTGGCAGAACCGTTTAGAATATGCTATCTACGTGCGTGATGGTTTGGGAGGTGCAGGTCAGTTCGTATTTTTCTTGAGTTTGATATTGAGCGCAAAATTTCCTGCATTTTTGTTGTTGAGACAGCCAATGCCTGGATATTTTGGGCGAGTTGAGTGTGAATTTTGGTATTCAGATTGCGCATTTCATCAATTAGGGCTACGACCAGAGGACGATATACTTCCGGAATGTGGCGGAAAAGGGTGGAGTGTTCATCAAGCTTTCGCTGTGTTTCCCACACTGGGATGCCAAACTCCTTTAGGATTTGGGTGCGCATTTCGATTATCTTTTTGCACACAACTTGTATTTCTCCCGTGCTCACTAAGGTCTGGTCGACATTATTCGCAAGAATGTTAAGGTGTTGTTGTTCTAACAGTGCGAGGAGTTCCCCTTGAACAACTAAGTGTTGCCTCAGAAGCGTTACCAGTTTTTCAATTTGCATTCCCATTCAAAGGCTTTGCGCTTGTTAAAGGGGTCATGTGCCAAGCAGGGTCCTTGCCCTTGCTTGGTACATGACCAGGTTTACCCTCCCCCACCTCCAAAAGTGTTCTATTATGAGCGGAGTCTGAGTTTAGGCTCTGGCGATAGCTGGTGCGTTCAAAGCTAATTTGTTCTTCGAGTTTTATCATTGGTTAGGATCTCGCAATTTTTAAGTTGCTGCCGTGAATTGGATTTTTTGTTGTACCGCCTGCTTAAGTTTTAAGACTGCTGCAGTATGGATCTGGCATATCCGAGATTCAGTCAGGCCTAAAACGCGACCGATTTCTTTTAGTTGCAAGCCGTGTATGTAGTACAGCGTCAAAACCTTTTGATAAACTGGAGGCAAACGATTCAATTCTTGCTCGATTAAGGCAACTAGATCTTTTGTGCATATTTCTTCGTATGGATTGTTTTGACACGGATCTTGAATCACTTCGTGCAGGGAGGATTCATTTAAATTGTCTGGGTCAATTGGTGAATCAAGGCTAAGAAAGGCTAAAGGCCTGGTTTGATCCAACCAGTTTGCGTACTGGTTTACGGTGATCCCGAGCTCGTTTGCAACCTCCGCTTCGGTTGGAAACCTTTGATACGTTTGTTCGAAATTTGCGATCGCTTCTTGAATTTTTTTGGCTTTCGCGTGGGTGGATCGTGGAATGGGCCCCGACTTCCGAAGTTCATCAATAATGGCACCTCGAATTCGCCATTGGGCGTATTTTTCAAACGGAGTGCCGGTTGTTGGATCGTAGGATCGAATTGATTGTATAAGACCCAAGATCCCTACTGATTCGATGTCACCTATATCGATGTGAGTAGGCATAGTAATCGCGAGCCGGCTCACAATTACTTTCAGGAGGGGTAAATAATGGAGAATCAACTGTTCTTCTACTTCGGCATTAGTTTTATCGTTAATGTAACTCTTCCACAGCTTTTGAAGCCATCTGCCGGCTGATTTTTGCGACTCCCCGAGTCCACACGCCGGGCCTCCGGGCTGGTGGTTGCGAGCGTGCCGATCCCGAACGGAGGGCACGGGATCAACGGTGCCAGCACCAGAGACCCGGCAAATATAACCCCGGCCCCCGGCATCTTTGGCCGGGTTTAATGAACTTTCGGCGGCTATTTTTAAATTGGTGCGCATTCACTTTTTCATTTAGGCACACCCAATGCCAAAATTTGTGTGGCCGCGTAACATCCTTCAGGACAAGGAATTACAAACTGAGGCGTCCATGATGTGGGTTTATGCCGGAAAATTTTTCCGGGTAAAGCCACGTGCGTGGGGAAAAATTTGCCGAGTATAAAACGATTTCCTCTTAGAGCATTGATTTGATGTTGCGGATAAAAAGTCAAAATGTTGAGCCGTTTTGCCAGAGATTGGTTATGACGTAGCTGGCAGGTTAAAGATGATTAGTGATGGGGTTAGTTCAGCACTTACAACCCATTTTCTTTTCCATTTTCAATGCAAGGGGCTTAGCTACAGCAGGTTACAGCGCTTTTGGATTTCACCAAAATGGCTACATCGCTCAGAGCTTCACACCCAATAGCTCCAATATCCTCTGTTGATCGGCTGTGGGCACCGTCACCTGTTCAAACTCCACTTTGCCCATCCGCACCGGGTTGATGCTGATCTGCCACAAACTCGCCATCACCGAGCTAAAGCTCCACTTGCGCCCTTTGCCACGCCTATTCCTTCTAAACAACGGCGCCAACCTCTGTTGCATGTGCCACTGCAAATAGTACGCTAACATGCAAATGAACACGTGGGTCCGTATCCGATCATCTGTCTTGTGATACACAGGCCGCACTTCAAGCCAAACGGTCTTCAAGTTCCGAAAAGCCTCTTCAACCAGGCTGAGCTTTTTGTAGGAAGCAATCGCTTCTTCCTTGCTCATCCGCTCGGCAGGCAAGTCAGTGTACACCACGTAGCAACCATCAAACATCGCTTCGGTTTGGATGGCTTCATCGTCAAGCCGCCACACCAGTCGGCCATCCTCCACCGACCAGTTCACAAACTTGCCCGTCTTGTATTTCTGCAGCACTCGGCCCACCTGTGCCGGTATCTTTTCGACCTTCGCACGCCTCTAGGCTGAGGCAATCCGGTTCAACGCCTCGATGGTGCGTCCCAACAATGCTTCTCGTGTCTTGGCCTGGTGCTGCGCAGTGTGCGGATTCCGACATAAAAAATACCGCCTCTGCGGTCGGGCCGGGTCCAGCACCTCCACAATCTGTGTCTGGTCGAACAGTTCAGGCTGGATCACTCCACGCTGCAGCAGCTCCAACATCTGCGGATGGCTCAGAGCAGAAATCACATGCAACCCATGCACACCAGCCAGCTGCTGGTCATTTGCCTGCGTGACCAAACCTCGATCTGCCACAAATATGATCTCTTTCAACCCGTACTGCGTTTGCACCTCGGCAATCTTGCCCTCAACCGTTGTTGCGTCCTGTGTGTTGCCAGCAAACACTTCCACGCCAACCGGACAGCCATTCCGGTTGCACATTAGCCCGATGACCATTTGCTGATGCCGACGTTTGCTGTTTCGATCGAACTCCAATGGGCCGCCCCCAGGATGGCACTGTGCGCATCCGGCGGTGATGAACGTGAACGATGTCATGTCTATCGTCACGGGTGACGCATTGCTTTTGGGCGCCAAGTAACGGTAGAGCGGCGCCGGCGAACACCACGTGCCGCCGTAGTTCCCGGGCGAAGTTACCCATTGATAACGCTCGGCCATCCAGGCCGGCACGGCCTCGCCTTTGCCCTGTTGGAAATGGAAGCCCTCGGTGATCTTGTTGTAATCGTGGCAGCCTGCCGCGCCGCAGGTTTGCCTGGACGAGTAAGGCGCGTTAGTGTTGACGCCATGCACCGGGTCAATGATGTTGCCGTGTTCATCACGTAGTTTGTACGGGGGGCAAATGCCAACCACACCAGCAACGGCGGCCGAGCCGGTTGACGTAATCGTACCGCCCGAGGCCGACACGGTCGTCAGCAAAACCGCACAGGCGAACATGGAAAGTGCACACGCAATGGGATAGCTGGCCTTCCCGCGACCTGCTTGTGTTTTGATTGCACTACCTACAGCAGCCATATTCCCGGGCCATAGTAACACGGCTTTTAGGAATTGCCCAAACAATCTGTCTTTCAAGAGCACTTAGCGTTCAAAAACCGCTTCGCCAGAAAACGCCTTGTCGCCAAACTGGCCGGCAATCTCAATCCGAGCGCAGGTCCGAACCTTGCGCAGCTCTTCAGCGGCGCGTTCGCGTGCCCGGGCAGCCTGCTGTTTGGTACGTTTTTCAGCGGCTTCTTTACGGACAATGTCAAAAATCTTGTATTCGCGCTCGGCCTTCGCGATCGGGTCGCGCGGGGGAAAAGAAATAGCATTTGTCGGGCAGACCACGGCGCAGGTCGAACAGCCCACCATGCAGTTGTAAGGGCGCTCGACCCGGGAATTGCGCAGCGGGCCGCCGCGATCTCATAAACCTCGCGGCCGCATGTGACGAAGCACAGTTCGCAGCCGAAGCGTTTCTGAGCGCCAACGGTCGGGAACCACGGAATCTCAGTGCGCGGGATTCCGTGCCATTTGGTCTGACTCAGGTCTTTCATGTGCGTGTGCTTCACCTCATCAGCGTGTAGATTTTGTACGCGGTCATCACTACGATGAGCACGCCGAACATGCGTTTGAGCCAGGAACCAGGTACCCACAGGCTTGTAATGCGCGCGCCAATGAACGAGCCGATTGCACCAGCCAGCAATAGCGCCACTGTCAAGTGGAGGTTCCATTGTGCAGTTGGCAAATGCGGGATGAGCGCCGAAAATGATGGTGGTGTCACGGCCACCGCTGTAATCGCTGCGGCTGACTTGGGCTCGTACTGCAACAGGATCAATGTTGGAAGAAGCAGAAAGCCCGGGCCTACACCGAGCAGACCCGAGACCACCGAGATTGGCACTGCAAGGATCAACGCAAGCTTGAACTGTGGCTGGCCCACTGTGCCTTTTACAGGTTTGAACAACCGGTATGCCAGATAGGCCACCCCAGCAAAATATGCGTACCATATATAGATTTGTGGGATCACCTGTGCCAACAGCGCACCTATTGGCGCGGCCAGGGTTGTTACAATACACATTGGCAGTGCATGTTTCCATTGCACCAACCCACTGCGTGCAAACCCCGCTGCGGCAAACGTGGCCGTGATTCCGTTCAGCAGCAAACTCAATGGTTGAACCTGATGGACCAGGTCGGGCAAAAACAGCGACAGAAACGGTACCGCAGCAAAGGCTACACCAAGACCTAGCATCCCAGAAAACGTCGCCAAAACAAACAGACCAACCACCATTATTACGGTTGTGTTCATGGTCGGTCCCCTTTCATCTTGCCGGTGTTGGTTTGCAGCACGTTTTTCAACAGCACGTCGCCCCTGGTGCCGCGTTGCGGATACGCATCCGGTTCCCAAACGAACCCAGCGAGTTTCTCGATCACAAACCAGTTTGTTAAGGGTTGGTTAACCAGCATTTTGGCAAAGTCCCATTGCATTTGTTGGCATCGGCGTATGTCCTCGATGGTAAACTTGCCCTGGCGAATTCTTGACTCGAATCTGGCAACCTCATCCGGGAAAACGCCCGGTTTAAGTGAGACCTTGACAGCCTGGCGGGTCGAAAACCTGTACAGAATAAACTCGTTGCCGAGGTGTGGGGCGATTTTTTGCGTACCGAACCGGATCCTCCCACCGGTCAGGTACGCAACAACATCACCGTAACACGGCGAATTGTTCGAGATTCCGCCTGTATCAGTCCGGTCAATGATTCCCTCCGGGTAAAGTTCTTTCAAACCCACGGCAAGCGCACAGGCAGCGGTGACAAGACCGTCACATGCATGGCCGTGAAACTTGACAATGTCTTTGAGTGTGATGGTCTTAGTTTTGGCCGCGTAAGGACCAAGACTGCTTTCGGTGTCGAGAACCTCGAATGTGGGTGCGTACGGGGCCTGGGCAAGCCACTCAAAATAATACCAGTCAGGCGAATTTTCACAGGCCGGGCCAAGACGACCACTTCCAGTCTGCGGTTGCGTGGCGCAACCGGTTACAATCACTGTCAGCGCAAGTATGTTGGACCACGTCAATCTGGTTTTCATGCGAAGATCAATTTGGACTCACTCAAGTGACGGTCACGGTGCGGCATAGATTAACCATAGGCCCGCTAGCATAACCATTACTCCGCAAATGATTTTAAGAACGGTTACGGCCTTTGACCGTTCGTTCCATTTGAGCCAGCGCTCGACCAGCTCGGTGAACGTACCTGCAGCGACTATCACGCTGCAATGTCCGACGCCGTAGGCCAGGAGCAGACCGGCGCCGTACAGGAAGTTGGTCGCTGCCAGCTTGAACGTCACAGCCAGCATCGGCGCCATGTAGGCAAATGTGCACGGCCCAAGCGCTATCCCAAACACCAAGCCGAGAATGAATGCGGCCAACAGTCCCTTGCGCTTCATGTCAACCTGGCCCGGGCCGGACCACGGCATGGGAATCACCCCCACCAGATGCAAGCCGACGAGAAAAAACACAATCGCGACAAAGTAATTCCCGTACCGCCCCACGTCACCCATCATTCGGCCTGCTGCAGCCGTAATGGCACCAACGGCCGCGATGGTGATGAGAATGCCCACGGCAAAAACCGTTGCCGTCCAAAACGCACGTTTCACTGTCACTTGGCCTTGCGCACTAATGAATCCCACGATGAGGGGTATGCTGGCCAGATGACACGGACTGAGCACGACGCTGAGAATCCCCCACACGAACGACGCGCCCAGGGCAATCAGCGGCGTGCCTTCGACCGCGCGGCTGAGGTTGGTAAAGAGTTGTTCCATCAGTTTTGTCGGAGCTCGAGGTTGCGGCCAGTCTCGCGAGACGCTAGATTCACCACGTATGCGCACCATAGCTTTGAGCGCACATTTTGACGGCGAGAAGATTCAGCTCGACGAGCCTTGCCGGCTGCCGCCGAATACGCGGTTGATGGTAGTGGTTCTGCCGGACGATGGCGAACGCCAAGAATGGGCGCGGCTGGCCGCTCAGCACCTGGCACGAGCGTACGGGCAAGCCGAACCGGAGTACACTGTTGCCGACCTGTGCCCATGAACGAAGGTGACATCGCGCTTGCGCCAATTCCGCAGGTTGACGGATAAATCACGGATTGGCCCGTGGCCTTGCTGCGTCGCCTCCCGCCTTTCGGAGATTTTCTGGTTTGCGGTATCAGCACCCAACTCCACCAACATGTGCCGGACTTTGATGAAATCATCACAACTGATGACCCTGAATTCCCCACAACTGGTCTGAAAGCCGCGTCGCTGGTTCGGTTGGGGTTTCTGGCGGTGCTCCCCGAGTCCGCCCTGCTGGGAAGGCTTGGTGTTCTTTCGTCCACACGCCATCGGCGTTTGTTGACCAACCTCTGCCGCCACCTTGCGCCGGCCAACATCACATAAAAATGAACCGTACTCCAAGGCGCGTCTTCAACCGCGCGGCTTAGGTTGGACAAAAGTTGTTCCATGTGAACTTGAAACCTGAGGCGTGAAACGTGGACTAGGGAAGCGGGATGTTGGTGAGAAGGCCGGACAAGTCGCCGCTGCTGGCCAGCACGCATGACTGCCGGTCGCCTTTCACGGTATGGGGCACTGTTTCTTCGCGCAGGACCTGGCCGCGTTGCTGTGGCGCCATGGTCAGAAGCGAACCAACGATTTGCATCAGGAAACGCATGCGGTGCTCGGCAACAGCCTCCCCGAGGATGTGCCGTGCTTCGCAATACCAGGTCCGGCTTTTGCTGGCTGAGCCAGGCGAGTACTCGTAAAACCGTGCCCGGTCCCTGGCACTGGAGTAACCTTCAGACAAGTTTGCCTCAATCGAGCCAATGGCTTCGTAGAGCTGGCTGGCCAGTTCGAGCGTCCCGCTATCTCGCATCGGTTTGGTCACATCGTGCCAGGCCAGTTCCCCTGCAAATAAAGCCAACCTGTAAGCCTCCATTTTCCACAACGAATCCCCCGTCAACGCCGCAGGCACCGTCTTAAGCCAGCCAGAATAGTTCATACCTTCGCCCTTGCTGTTTAACGCTTCACGCCTCACTTCAACTCCACCCCCAGTTCCTTCCATTTCGCCAGGATGTCTTCCTTGCTCATGAAGCCAACGTGGCGGAAACGTTCCTTGCCGTCGGCATCGTAAAAAATTTGCGTGGGGATCACTCGGATGCCATACCGTTGGGCAGCCTCCGGGTTTTTCCATACGTCAATGAACTCGACCTCGAGCCGGCCGGCGTATTCCTTCTTAAGCTCATCGAGAATCGGCGCCATCATTATGCACGGAATGCATTTGTCCGCGCCCAAATCAAAGAGCTTGGGTAGTTTGGTCGAGATGGTACTTGGTGGCGCTGCCGTGGCCAAATTGTCGGGGGCATTGCTGATGGCTGTAGTCAGGGCAATCTGCCCCGATGTGGCATCGCCTGAATCAGACCTTGTATTGCTCTTTTGCTTAAATGCAACCGCAGCGACGACTGCCATGGCCAACGCTGCAACAATTATGAGTTTAATGTACGTTTTCATGGGTTGATGAATAACCGTTGCGTCGAACGAGTGCTGATCGGGCCTCGAAATGTCACCTCATTTGCGTTTTTGCGTGACTGGCGTGCCCGACTGTTCGCTCCCGCAACAGCAGCAACGGCCCGGCTGCGCTGGTCCGGAGCGATCGCCAGCCGCCTGAACCAACTGCTGGACGTTACCCAGGCAACAAGTGCCTTGCGGATTGTTGCGTTCGCAGTCGTTCAATCCTTTGGCGCACTTTGCTTTGATGTCCTCTAAAATGCTGGATACCCCATGCGCGCGGACTTCGCTTTCGACGGCTTCGACAGTGTAGCCGAAACAATAACAAACCAGCCGTTTAGGGTCGGTGCTCTTCTGAAAAACGCTCACACGCACTGCATCCTGGCAGATCGTCTCGCCGGTTACGTTATTGAAATACACAACCTCGCAATTCGGCGTGGGACAAAAACTGTACGAGCCAGCTTCCTTGAGGACTGCCAACACCTCAGGCAGCACCATGGCCCGGACCGTCTTCACAGGCACGGGTCTGCCCGGTTGATGGCAGCGGGGGCAAACGCCATTTATATCCGCAGCTTGGTAAGCCGGTTTGTTCATTTTGTGATTTACCGTCATGGTCTGATCTTCTGGTAAACAGCCGGTAGGCGCGTGCGATACAGCTCGGTCACCTGCACTTCCATTTCGGCAAGAGGCTTGACCGGGATCACGTCCATTACTTCGGCAGGGGAGAGGCCAGATTTGAGCAAGGTGTGCACACTCCCACAAACCATGCGTTCCCATGCCGGGGTAATCTCGGCATCACTCAGGCCAAGGCCGGCGGCCACGTCACGCAAGGCTTGCAACTGAAACCACAGATACGTCGGCCCCATCGCGGTCAGCACCGCATAAGCTTCGAGTTTTTCCTCGGCTACTTCGGGGCACTTGCCCAGCGGTTCGAGCAATGCCTTGACCGCCGCGCGGTCTGCCGGGCCAAGGACTGCGCCAAAGCTGACAGGATTGTAACCCTGGCCTATGACCGAAGGCGCGTTGGGGATGACTCGCGCGATCCGGTCAAACCCACCCAGCAAGTCCGACAGTTTGGCTACTGTAAACTTTGGCGCCAGCGAAACCACGACGGCATCCGGCTTGAGCGCACCCTTGACGCCTGCGCACACCTCAGCCATCACCGGCGGATGCACGGCCAGAAACACAATGCCCTGACCGGCTGCGGTGCTATTGTCGTCTGTGGTTTCGATGCTGCCGAAGCGCGCCTTGAGTTTGGCAACCGCTTCAACATTGCAGTCGCTCACCACTATTCGGCCGGGCAATTTGCCGGCCCGATGCCAGCCCTCCAGCAAGATGCGGGTGATGCGCCCACCACCAATGAAACCGATGGACTTGGAAATCACGGCTTCAACAGTTTGAGGATTTCATCTTCGGTTGGGACTTTGCCGCTGATTTTTACCTCGCCGTCAATCACCACTGCTGGTGTGAACATGACCTTGCGTTTGGCAATTTCTTTGAGATCAGTGATATGGACTACCTCGGCATCAATGCCGTGTTTTGCCAGCACGTTTCTCACGCGCCGTTCAGTTTCCTTACACCGTGGACAACCCGGTCCGAGTATTTCGATTTTCATAGGCACTACGGTTCCTAAGCTTGTTTGTGGTTCAGAACACGAGATTGCCCGCCAGCCACCCAGCTAGCGTGCCAAGAACAATAATGGTTAAAACATACACAGCGGCCTTTTTCGGCCCGAACACACGCGCTATAGCAAGCCAGTTCGGTAAACTTAGGCCTGGCCCGGTTAACAAAAGCGCAAGGGCTGGTCCCGGACCCATACCCATCTTCATTAAGGTCGAAACAAAAGGTGCCTCGGTCAACGTGGCGAAATAACTCACACTACCTAGCATTGTCGCCAAAAACGATGCGCGCAGGCTCGACCCACCCAACCAACGCTGGACCCATTCCTGCGGCAGAATTTTTCCGATGATGCCCACGATAAACACTCCGATTAGCAACAGCGGAAAGATGATCCGAATGAACCACCATGTTTCCCCCAACCAACGTTTAATCTCGTCTTTTGTTTTGACCTTAAGTGCATATGCGAAGGCAATCATGGTTGCCACAGCCCATACAATAATCTTTTGCCAGTAAGGCCCTTTTTGGATCACGTAGTTCGGCGAAAGCAGGGATAAAACCACCAGCACAATCAAAACAATGTCGTGCTTCGACGCCAGCCGCGGCCTTTGTGCGGAATCGCTTGGAGATGCCTCAGAGGCCAGCGCAGCTAGCCGTTCCCGATCTTCCCGCCTGAACACCGTTGACATCACCCAGCCCACAACAAATCCCATCAGGATTGCAGTTACAAGGCGGGTGATCATTATGCCCGGTCCGAGGATGTTGCCCGTGTACACAAGCGACAAAATGTTCGATGCCGGCGCAACCCACAGCAGTACAAACGCCGCGCCGATTGCCGCGCCGCCGTAGTACAGCCCGCTACTGACCGGAATAACTGTGCACGAACATGCCGCCACAAAGAAGCTCCCCCCGGCAGCTAGTGCAAATGCCTTTAGTTTTTTGGTGGTCGCGCCGAGGTAGTGCATTATCGCTTCCTTGGACACGAATGTGACCATTGCACCGGCCAGCAAAAACGCCGGTAACAAACAGGTCAGTACGTGCAGTGCTACGTACTCTTCGACTGCCAGTAACCCGGCTTTTAGAATTTCCAAAATTGTCATGGTTACCTCACGTGTACACTTTAGAGTTCAAAATTTGGCTGAACCGCCTGTCGAACATCCAAGAAATTCATTCTCGGCTTGCGTGCAG